>MDSV01170472.1_pt1 | contig 30357 bp, 42 predicted proteins | sample 810851 | NCBI WGS metagenome assembly MDSV01 (sample SAMN05326640, study PRJNA326480) | marine metagenome | isolation source: seawater | place: Atlantic Ocean: North East | collected 2012 | reverse complement strand
TGTATTATTTGCTCTAGATGTGCAACATCAATACCTAAGTTGTCTAGATTACAATCGCACAATACTGGCGTTAAGCCAAACTGGATGACTGGGAATACGGTCGTAGACCAAGATACCTGCGGCACTATGACCTTACTGTTATGTAAAAGTCCCATTTGTTGTAGAGCCGATACAATCAATAGATTAGCAGAAGATCCGGAGTTACAATATATAGAGTGCTTGCAACCAATCTTCTCAGAAAACCCACTCTCAAATTCAAGTGTCTTCTCTCCCTTAGTGAGTCTAGGGACATCTTCAAGCCATTCGATTAGTAGGTCTATATCTTGCTTTCCAATGATATCGGAGCATAACTTAATTGGTGCTGTCATTATGATTCAATAATCCTTGTTAAATCTTCCAGTATAGACTCTGGCCTAGCGTGTTCTGGAATTTTATTGCCGGGAAAAGTGGGTTGAGCCTGTATGTCCTTAAACATATCTGGGTTGTGATATATCTCCAACACCTTATCGCACACCTCTTCAGAGTTAGAAAAGTCTCTCACATGAATAAACGCATCATTATTGAACTCTTCTATGACATCTGGACATCCCCAGTATATAGGAATAACACCTTCATAAAGAGGGTGAATAAGCTTCTCTGTGATCCATCCGTCAAACTCACTGTTGTCAAAACATAAATGGAACTTAAAGTTCTTAATATATTCTAGCTTTACTTTCTCGTCGCCGCCTGCGCCCTCTTGTATTGACTCCATGTTTCTTAGATAATTACCTCTGCTTTCAACTAGAAGTCCTTTATCTATGAAGTATTGCATAAAGTATGGGTATACGCTCCCTCTTAATCCTTGCCCATTGTTCGTTAGTATAGAACAGAACTTGTCTTTAGGTTGGTACGCCTTTGGTTGTAGCAGCTTTTTAGGAGACACTAAGAAGGCTTGGTTTCTATGTGGATTATATGGTCTACCAAACCAGTCAATATAAAGCGCCCAAAGCGGTATTCTTATGTTTTGTGGATGATCAAATTTGCACGAGCTTATAGAAAAGTCACACTGTTCATAGTTCGGTATACCAGTTTTATCCAAAGATTCTATAAACCAGTGTACGATTTTGCTTTGCCCGAGTCTGCTGGCTGTTGTGGGCGCAGCTGGGTCTCCGGGAAAGTCTTGACAGAATATAACATCCGGATTATGTTCATTAATGTTTACGTCATATCTTAATCTTAATGTATTTGTGATGAGGTTGTCTTCTTTTAAGAACCCGCCATACATCTTTTCAAAATTGATATCAATTGTTTTCATTGAGTTTCTCCATACTCACCACAACTTTTATTGCTCCGGCTAGCCGTTCAAAATCACCATTGAATTTCCTGCCGACAAACTTCTTCACATCTCGCAATTCTCGTCCCGTGTACGACTCTGCAAGTCGATCTCTTTCACTCCCTAGAGCAGCGAGGACGTGTTGAGACGATGGACGAAAACCATACTCACTCTCACAAAAATTCTTTACCTGTTTATTGGTTGCTTTGACACCCAAATTAAGGGATGCCTGTCTTATACTTTCACTCTTGTTCACTATTGATGCCTCCTTCTCTAGCAACTATCCTTTCATAACATCCTTCAAACGAGTAGTGGCTCTTGTATACTTCGCCGCCTCTGGTTATTAGGTTTTGTATATTATTTATATCTGCTGTCATTTGCATTAGCTTATCATATAATGAAGGTAGCTCACTTACGTGACACAGGACTCCATATTCCTCAAAGCTAAGCTCGTCTGCGAATGGAATCCAGCGTTCATCATATATGTATACTGGTATCACTCTAGCTTCCAGAGCTTCACAGATTCTAAAAGACGTTTTGCCATACCCTCTAGGGCATAGAGCAAAAATAGAACTTACCAAGATCTCTTGAAATCTATCAAAGGTAATGCTTTCACTAATGAATACCCCTTGTTCTTTACTCAGTGTGGAAGCCATAACTTCCCTAACATTGTGCCTTCCATGTATAGCTCCGACAAAACTAGCTAATATAGTTCTGTCTTTTGAGTCTTGTGTATTATGAGGCATGCAGTTAAGGGGATATGCGTAATCGCCCACACCTCCGGATGAATATACCTTTAAGTCTAAGTCATCAATATTATTAACTACACCATCATCCCATTGGCATATGGTGAAATATTCTTTTTCTTTATCTAGAGAGTCAAGATACTGCTGCAGGTCAGACATATCATCATTGCAATAATTCTTTGACACATAATAATTCGTCCAGCATACGGGCAGATATTCTCTCTGAGTCGATGGAGATTCCCCACGAAACCTCTTATAGAAGTACTCTTCAAAGATCTCGTAGTTATGCGGAGGGTTCTGATGGTTTGTTGCGACTGCAAAATTATCCATTGTAATGCTCCGATTTCTCTGACCAACTTGAGTGCCATAAGTGGCAAGCCATTGTCCAAGGCTTATAAAAAGATTTAATTAGCTCATCAGTAGGATCGTGCCTTAGAGCTGCTGGAAAAGGATGAAATGTCGTAGATGGATATATCATAACTCCCTTATCGTCAACAGTTTCCAAGTAATGAAGAACACTTCTAGTCAAAGCCCAAGGCCCTGTCTGAAATAACACTAGCGTGTGTGGGCATGCTATATTCCAAGGGTTGTCTAATCGCATCTGGTCTATACATATATCTAATATAGGATGGTTAGGCATTGATGCCATAATTCCGTTATTAAGCTGTACGGGTCTTTCTAAGCATATACCAGCATAGAAACAGTACTTGTCATGAGCATGAGAAAAATTGCCATTACATAGGAAGTCTACATCTACGTAGAGACCTCCATACCTCTTAAGTATTTCATATCGCAACATGTCGGACTTATGTCCGAAGCTATCAGTCTTTGCGTAAAGCTCTTTGTTTATCATCTGAGGGAGAAAGGTCTCAACCTTTTTATCATCCCAAAGCCAAACTTCAAACTCCGGATTGTTATCTTTCCAGCCCTGAAGAATGCTTTCATATTTCTCAGGAAGCTTACATCCAAGCCATATAAAATGAATTATTTTAGGTATGGCACAATCCTCGTCATTTCTAGCCAAATTACTTTCATAAGCGTTCTTGACCATATCCCAGTGCGGATCTTGTCTAGCAAATTCAATGTCAAATAAAGATGTTTCTATCTGACACATTTCAAAGAAACTCATATTATAACCTCACATACAGGGCGTCGCCCCAGCTTTCTGATTGCCAAAATGTGTGAGCTCTACCAAGCCCAAACTTATTCATAACCTCATCTATGTCTCCTACCATTGGACAGTTCTCATAGACCTCATCCCTATTAACCTCAATGACAGCTAGGTCAACTTGAGACAAAAACTTTAATCCTCCAGTAAGAACCTCTAGCTCATAGCCCTGAACATCAATGTTCAAAAAGTTGTAGCCAGAAATATCAATACTATTATCTTCTAAAAAGCTATCTAAACACTCAACTTTTACTTCTTGCTTAGAATTAAATTTAACATGCGGATGTTCTGTCAGATGTTTCTTAGGTCTGTACAGAGAACTAGAAGCGCCAGAGCCGTTAGAAATGCCTCCTTCTGTATATGAGATGAACATTTCCGATGTATGCTGATAACTTCCTAAAGCAACATTGAAAATTCTTTCGTCATCTATACATTTAGCCTTGACTATTTCATATAAGTTCTTTTGAGGCTCAAACATTATTGTGTTTGTTAAGCCCATAGACCTATAAACGTCTAGCTCTTCACCGACAAAAGCTCCCACATGTAGAGCTCCCCCTATTTTAATCTTTAAATGTTCTGCTATTTGCTGTAAATTGAATATCATAATAAACCCTCTAATATATTTATTTCTTGGTGGGGACATACCACTTCATCTAGAGTGATATTTTCTAAGCTAATCCTCCGACCGTCTTCAAACTCGTCTTTTAAATCTAATGCGGCATAGTTATAAACATCTCCACTTCTGTTCGCGGCAGTGTTCTGGACTCTGTTGTTTGGGGAATTCACTACGGCGCTATATTCGGGACAGGTCATTAATGGAGGCATGTCGAAGAAAAATCTTTGAAGCTTTGATTCAAACTCATTGGGGGTCTGGCTCCAAGCGTGTTTTGCTCTAGGCACTTCCCCGCAATTAGCGTAATGTTTGTTAAGGACGCATAATTCCTCAACAAACTTTTTCATATGACTGACCTTGAATATATGCCCATCTACAGAAAGTGGGTATGCCCAATATCCGCCAGTAGGGATTGAAGTTCTATTCCAAGCTAGTAAATTACCTAACCTCATCACCTCTGATGGAATAGTATCTTCTCTAAGCACACCGTCTCCATAATCTCTCATCGTCGTGTTCACGCCGAGCCTTAAGGAAATGCAGCATGCATTATTTTCAAATGCTAAGCCAACATCTTTTTCTGTTATCCCAAGCGGCCTATAGATAATATCATCGTCTGTAAAAAAGGTTATATATTCAACTGGGTCAGAGTATATTGCGCGATAAACTTCAGATCTGCCACTATAAGGTTTAGAAGTTATGACCTCTTGTATGTCGTCAAATATGTTATGACTCTGCTTAAAAAATACAACCGAAGGATATTCAGCAGCTAGTTTTTCATAACTTTTATCATAACCTTCAGACGTGGTGTACAAGACTATAATCTGGTTATCAGCAAAAAAGTTCTTTTTTATACTTTGTAAGCATAGGTCAAGTTGTAGAGGTCTATCCTTACTAAATACGATTGAGGTGAACATCGAACTCCTCTGCGTTTTCAGTAAACCATTCTATAGTGCTTTCTAGCCCTTCTAGTAAATCAATTTTTGGCTCATAACCCAACATCTCTTTGGCTCTGGTTATGTCTAACTGTCTTCTAGGCTGGCCATCTGGATAGCTAGAGTTAAAGTATACAGCGCCTTTGTAGCCCATTATTTCTGCTATAGTATGGGCAAGATATTTTATTTGTGTTTCACCGCCAGTACCTATATTTATCGGATCTGGAGAAACATCCTTTTCGAGAGAAAGAGCAATAGCATTAGCACAGTCATCGACATGTAAAAATTCTCTACTCGCTTCACCAGTACCCCACACCTCTACGGACTCTAAATCAAATTTCATAGCTTTGTAAAATCTTAGAATTAGGGCTGGAATTACATGGCTTATGGAAGGATCAAAGTTGTCATGAGGACCATACATATTAACAGGAATGAGGTTAACACCGTTAAAGCCGTACTGCTCATGATATGATTGCACAAGCTGCATAAGTGCCTTCTTCGCAACCCCATAGGGAGCGTTTGTTTCTTCTGGGTAGCCATTCCAAATATCTTCCTCTTTAAATGGTACAGGTGTGAACTTAGGATATGCGCAGACAGTACCGATCATTACAAATTTCTCAACCTTATTGAGTCTAGATGCCTCTATTGTATTAGTTCCCATGACTAAGTTGTTATACATGAATAGTCCCGGATTTGCTTTGTTGGCTCCTATCCCGCCAACAGTCGCTGCCATATGTATTACAACTTCAGGTTTTTGTTCCGCAAAAAAATCAAGAGTCTCCTCAGAACATGTGAGATCAATCGAACTTCCTTTTGGAACTAGATTAGTATAGCCTTGTGACTCTAGTGTACGCACGACAGCTTTACCTAAAAAGCCGGTGCCGCCTGTTATTAGAATTTTTTTATCTTTATACATTAAATTGCTCCTTGGCATGACTCCATCCGGCGATCATTTTGTCCGCTTCCTGATTAAAGCCAAAGTATCTAAACACTTCGGCAGCTCTATGAAAGTTAGTGTGATTATTAAGGACAAAGTTTCTTCCCGTCCTACTAATACCATCTCTTTCCTCTTCATTTTCTAAATAGTGATTGATCTTATATTCAAAATCAGAGGGGGAGTCTGCAAAGACTACACCGTTACCATAAAATATATTTCTTATAGATGTTATATTATCGGATATACAGAAGCCTCCCGCACACAATATTTTAAAACATCTTTCATTGATATCAAAACCGTACTCGTGAGCATGTGGCTCGCTTAGATTTGGACATATCTTAGCTGACGCAAAGAGGTTTTTCACTTCAGAGTCCCCTATCACGCCGCAGTATTGATTGACGTTAGTCCAAGGCTGATTGCCAAATATTTTAATATTATGGTTGCCTACTGGATCGCAAAGCGGTGTCAAATAAGCGTCTATAATCAGTCCTTTGTATGGCCAATATCCTCCCACAAAACCAATATCGCAAGCAAGGCTATTCTTATATTCGGAGTCTACATATTCTTCTACGTCTGCGCACATGATTAAAGACTTAGCATCTATTCCAATGTCTTTGTATTTAGAGTGCGTTATATCCATAGCCGCCTGATCATAATGTATATGTACAAAATCCGGCTGGCCAGTTTCGTTCTTAAGTTTTTCCAATAACTTTATCTGTTCTTCATTAGCATATAGAACATTGAACCTTGTGTCTTGCGTTATATCTCCCCAGTCTCCTGATCTCAATCCAATCTTTAAATGAGGTCTTTCGTATATACATTTGACAAGCGCATTAGTTAAGTTGTACGCTTGACCTAGAAATATATCTGGTTCAAATGTATCAAAGGCGTCGAAGGCGCTCATATTGTGGCAATCCCATAAAGATGCTTCATGGCCCGCAGCTCTAAACGCTCTAGCTAGTGCCGTCCTTTGATAGTAATGAGCGTGACGACCATCGCTAGATATTAAAATCTTCATTCTTCAAATCCTTCATGCAGTCTATTTCTAATATTGACATGTCTTTAGGCTCTACAGTGTAAAGGTTCCCACCTTTATTTATCACCATGTTGAGAGCTTCAAAACTCAAAAATTTCTTTGTATCTTCAGATGACTTATTACAGACATTTCTTAGCAGCTGGAATTCTTTGCCGCAGAAATACGCTATTTGTCCCCATTTTATTGGCAATCCATGAGAGAATATAGTAGCCTTATCTTTTACAGAGGTGACACCCACTTCTTTCTTGCTTAACATGCCACGGCTATCAGCTATAGCAAACGATTTAGAATAATCTAAACTGTCTAAAGTTGCTGTGTTGAAATATAAATCCCCATGCATTATCAGTAGTGTGTCAGTCGTGCAATTATTTACCAACAACCTAAGTGTTTCAAATGACCCGGTGTTAGAGTAATTTTGATTTTCTACCAATCTTACATTATCTCTAGGATACCCTCTCTTCATTATTTTGCTTGCGCCCACGCCTACACCTACAATTATTTCAGGCGAAGTGAATAGATTATTGATGAGGTTTATCTGATAAGACAGCAGGCTGTCAGAGCCAACTTTTATCAAACTTCTAGGCTCATAGGATTTAATTTTGTTTCCTATGCCAGCGGAAAGTATTCCGACAGTTGTAGAATGGGCTTCTTTTTTAATTACTTTAGTGTATCTAGGCATTTTGTCCTCCAGAAATTATTGCAGCATTATTCTGGAATATTTCCGGAGTCATCTTCATTGATTGGTTCTGTCCTGTTTCCCTTACTATTGATAAGGGCTCAGGAATATGAGACATCATGCACACGTCGGATAGTCTCAACCATAAATCATAATCTTCGGTGCATCCTATAAACTCTTGGCTTCCGGGCCCATGTAGATCGCTATTGTAAAATTCTTTGTTTTCTAGATTGACTACTGATTCTAGTAAATCCTTTTTTATAACCCCAGCGCTATGCACTATGCATTGTCTACGCAACTCGTCTCTTGAGTAGGGGTACTTGTACTCATATTTGTTGTAGTCCGAACCATTGATAGTTCTATGAATTACATAGTCAGAATAGGTTACACCTATTTCTTTATGTTCCATCATCTTGTTGACATGTTGTTTTATTTTTGATGGAGCATACATATCATCAGCGTCTAAGATAGCGAAGTAGTCCGCCCATTGCCACGCCTCCCAGATAGCAACGTTTCTAGCGGTGCTCGCTCCAGAATTTCTAATGTTAAATATCCAAAGGTTAAGATCATCGCATACAAAATATTTCATCGGACCAGTGTAGTATTGGGCAGATATCTCATGTTCATCTGTACCAGAGGTCCAATCATCTTCAAAGTGCTCATTAAGCATTTCCCAAGATCCGTCAGACGAGCCATCGTCTACAACTACAATACGAATATCACCCTCATAGTCCTGATTCAAAGCACTTCTTATAGCTTCTATTACATATTTTCCATAGTTGTAATTGGTTATTATTACTGCTACTTTAGGGAGTTCCATCTATGAAGTCCTCCCAAGAGGAAACGAGGTCTGGATCTACAATCTCCATCTCACTCAACTTTTCCCTAAAGGTTACTTCTTGGTCTTCTCCTTCTACAGTAAATATACTGTTTCCTCCTAAAAGCTTATATATAGCAGTTTGGAATATAAAACCATTGTTGTTTTCGTCATACGGCTCAACAACTACAAGTCTACGCAGCTCAATATTGATGCGATTATGAACCTTCTCGATAATATCTGTTCTTATTTCTTCATCAGATGAGCCGACATAAACCCAACCATTCTTGCCATGCTTGAACGCTTCATCAATCAAAGAGAGGTCGCCAGACTCTACTAAGCTTAGCACAATATGATACTCAGTCTCTTCAAAGTCAAAGCTAGAAGCCAACAGTTCTTGGAGCTCTTCATTGTATTCTACTTTAGGATTAATAATACATATGTATCTCGGAGAGCCTATAGTTTGTGTCTTTAGTTCATCTAGACGTTTTTTCATCTCTGAGATTGCATTCTCGCTAGAATCTCTAAGGAAAATGAAAAACCCCATTCGTGGACAAACTTCGTCCATAGCAGTTGTCTTTAGATCTTTTTTCTCTTCTTCTGTTAAATGGTTGAGCCATTCATCCGGCCTGTACGTGTTACAAAATCTATCAAAAACAAAACATTTTTTAGAATCTTTGTCTTTCTTTTCTTTTGTAAAAGTGGGATTAAAGGTGGGAATTCTACCCAGCTTGCAGGCTACCTGCTCCTTGCCCTTTTTATCATATTCAGCAAAAACACAGCCTTCACAGTTTGTCTTAACTTTATACATGATCTCTCCTCGCTACTATAATACTTTGCATGTTCTGAGTGTTAATTTGTTTCTGTTCTATCGTAAGCCCTGTTGAAGTTAGAAGGTCTGATACTACTTCTGCATTCAAAGCTGAGTACATTGGTATGCCTCCATTGAATAGCAAAGTGTTAAGATCTTGTATATCAATACCTGTTTTATTGTACTGATGACAAACAAAGTCGATATCCTGTTGGTATACAATAATCTTACCATTCAGCCTAAGTTTTGACGCTATCTTAGACACCAAAGAGCCTATACTACTATAGTTATACGCAGTCAAAAAGTTGTCAACTATAATTTCCGTAGCCTCAGAATTTTCAACAAACATATCTATGTTATTTATGTCTTGTATCCAAGTGTGAGATCCGGAATCTTCTGGTTGTATATGTGATAATAATATTTTCATTTTTCTACCTATAGTTTTCTATTACTGTTTTGAATAATTCATTCCAGCTATTAGTGAATCTTTTCAAGCTGAAGATATCTTGTATTGTGGCCTTTGCATTTTCGCCAAGTTTTCTAGCATCGTCGGGATGACCAAGGAGATACAAACAATGTTCTCTCAGTTCATCAGCCGAGTTAGCGAGAAGACCGTTCTCTCCATGTGTTATAATCTCTGGTATCATACAGTTGTTAGTGCTAACTATCGCGCACCCACAAGCCATAGCTTCCATCAGTACTGTAGGGACTGGAGAATGTATAGAAGTATTCAAAAATACTGAAGAACTTTTATAAGCATCTCGAAGCGATTCTGTCGTTTCGGCAGGTTTTGAAAAACCCGGACTGTCCCCAAGAACTTTAACAGGAAGCTGAGAATCTCCACCACTCACTATTTCATTCCACAAATTCCAACCACAACACCAGTCTCTATTTGGCCAGTCATTGACTACGGAAAGACAAACATTGTCTCTATCTCTTTCAATACCCTTATCCCAAAACTCTGTGTCTATGCCGTGCTCAACAAATGTGCAGCTTTCAGATTCATTTTTGCCCCAAGCTCCCATATTGTATCTAGATATAAAACTGTCGTGATTTACTGGTATATTATTAAAGCTCTGAACCTGACTAGGGATGTCAAACCTGATATCGGGAAGCACATGAGTGTGTCGTATAATTGGTATGTTATATATCGACTGCAGTTCTTTCGCGATAGCTATTCTCTCGCAACTTGTATGCGATAATATTAGATCAAAATTAATATGGGTAGGCACTTCTACTATCTCATGATAGTTCTTAGGGACTATACCATAATCTCTGTTCCAAGTCTTTCCATGTTTGATAGAATAAAACTCGTGTCCTGTCATGCACAGATTCTGCTCATATCTCTCATGAGTACAGAATGTTAAGATATTTAGCTTATCTTCTGGAGCAAAACATCTTCTTAATATAGATCGGACTGATTCTTGTGTTGCATTACTAACCATCTAGTAGCTCCTTTAGCTGACGCCCAATAGTAGCCGTATCATACGATGATGCTCCATGCTTAGCGCTCTCACATAAATTATCATAAGATTTTTTGTTTGTAGAATACTGTTGATATGCAAGTCTCATCTTAGCTCCAAGATCAGACACGTCTGGCTCCATCCACTTTGAATCTGCTGTGTATAAAGTTTCTAGAGTGTCCGTCGCTTCATAGCAAGGTTGTAGTGTAGACTTGACAGGAAATCCTACACAGAAGTCATCCATTCCGGTTCCTTGAGTGTAGATAACAGGCATGCCTAAAGCCATAGCTTCCATAGCTGGTATGCACCACGCTTCTCCAAAGCTAGGCATTACAAAACAATGAGCCTGCTTCATCAAAGAGTGCAGGTGTTGATGTTCTAAATAACCAGAAATTACAACTTCCTCTTTATGCCCTTTTCCCGTCTTTAGGGATCTCTTAACGTGATTAGAAAGCTCTCTAAACAAAGATAGACTTTGGTCACTATCGTAACCTGACTTATGAACTTTGAATAGTATGTTTACAGGTTCGGAGGGATGAAACTCAGTATGAAAAGCTCTCAACAGAGCTTCTATGTTCTTTCTCTTGCTCATCTCTCCAACAAAGCAGAAGTTAAAAGTGCCCTCTAGCTCTGGAGCATTAGCTGTAGACTCAACATTTTCATATTTAGATATGTCCAAAGAATGAGGAGCAATTCTGATAGGAACTTTCACACCGCTTCTCTGGGAGGCTTTTACCATTTGCTTGTTAGGAACCCAAGCCTCATCCATAAGGTTTATGCTTTTTTGCCACATTGAATCAGAAAAGGAATGTGTTTCGGTCACATAAAACCCTATGTTTTTGAATCGTCTGTCATAGACATATAAATGTGGTAGCGTGTGTTGAATGCAAACGTCTGAGCCTAAAGAGGTGTCGGACTCAAGCTCTAATATCCTACTCGGGACCTCGGCATTACCCCCATTGAAGTTAATGGATCTCGGCACAACACTCACTCCGGCAGAATCTAACGCAAGTATATTATTTATACAGGCGTTGGCCCATCCGGTTCCGTCTTTATAATTCCCTATATATACAACTTTCATTTTATTAAGACCTCAAGTTTAATTGTTGGGCTCTTACACTTTCCCACTTGTTATGTAGGTTTCTTATTTGAGCAAGCGAATCGTAAGCTTCTTTTACGGTGAACCTCGCCCATGTTTGAACGCTGTTCTCTATATGAGATTCGTTAAAGTAGTATCCCGGCATAGTGCTGCTGGCGGAGCATTTGTAAGTCAAATCTTTAACGAGTCTCTTCCATTGATAGTTACCTATTGCTTCAGGGGTGTGTAACACATGCTCGAATAAAAAGTTAGCTTGACCGTGTGGCGATAGGTCGTCAGGGACGCTAGGGGCGGGTTCTATAATTTTCGGTGGTGATAGCCAAGTCTCAGATATATCTCTAACTGGAGTGTTATGGAAGAAGTCAGACCAGATCTTCGCAGTTTTATCCCAACTGTAATGATTGAGACAATTCTCCCTCATCTTCATTCCCATTGCCCGTAAGTCTTCTCTATTCTTGCTGTAAAGCTCAATTAGTTTCACTAATGTGGCATCGTTATCAGGAATCGCTCTATTGCAGCCGGTTTCACACTCTCTGGTGAGGGCTAAAGGCTTTAAAGGAATACCTCCAACATTTTTGATTACAGACTCCATAGCAGAATAGTCTATCGCCAAAAGAGGCAACCCAGACTGAACCGCTTCTAATTGAGGCATTCCAAAACCTTCACTGTTAGCATATTGAATATATACATCAAATAGATTGTATACCTTTGCTAAATCTTTTTCTTCTATCTTATTATTGACACCAACCAGTTCCTTAGAAAAACTATTGCAGGCTTTGCAGGCTTGTATTGAGTCACTAAAGAATGTTGGCGTTATATCTCCGCACGCTTTACATCTATAAGTAAATAGCACCCTGTTAGTTAATCCGTACTCTTGCAGCAGGTCTGGTATCTCCCACCCAACATCTGGATAGTATGTGTGACAGTATAGGAAGCATTCAGGATCTTTGGTAATATCTAGAAACTCTCTAAAAACCTTGAATAGGTCTGGATAAAGTTTTCTTCTTTGATTCCGCATTACTGTGCCTATAATAAAAGGCTCTCCACCGATACCCATGCTTTCCCTATGAGCCTTCTTATTAGCTACTGGAAAGAAGCTATCACTCGCACAAGGGGATGCTATGTCGATAAAGTTTAGAGAATCGCACTGATTGGTCAGTGTCTCTTTACCAAATTCAGAGTATGCAAATACAGAGTCGGCGGTAGAAAAAGTTTCTATCCACTGTTTGTTCTGTGGGTAGGCATCTACAGTAGGCATTAGAGCCCAATGGAAATGATTTCTAAAACTAGATCTTTGCTGAAATTCTACCATCCACCAGTCTCTAATATCCATAACAAAGTCAGGCAAAAAATCTAGCAATACCTGATTGAAGGTGTATTCTCCAAATTGATAGCTGGGATATGACTTATAGTCATCCCACTCTGCGGAACCTTTTATTGGTTGGTTTGCGTAGACTTTCCAAGGAGTGTTTGGGTTTACTGACGGCTGATCGCAATAACAGGCGAGTTCTGCCACTTCAAACGCTGGATCTTGGTGCAATCTGGAAAGCACCTCTTTTGTGTAAACCGAGTACCCTGTAGGTAAGTGTGATGCTTCAGTACAAAATAATATTTTCTTACGTCTCATTGAGTTGAACTTTTCCTATCGCAGAATAAAATAAGTCGTAATACTCCCTTTTTGTAAGGTGTAGGGAGTCACATACATCTTTTCGTGTAGACCCTAGAGATTTATATAGCAATAGCTTATATTCTATTGGCAGCAGTTTACCGGATGCCTTTTCTATGATATCTCTTACAGTGGAGGCGTATTCTTTATCCTCTTGAATCTCTGCAAAATCAGCCAAACCAAGCTTAACTTTCTCCGCCCAAAATTTTTCTTTAGATAAAAATCTTAGTATATAATTTTTAGCGCTAGAAAATACATAATTTCTTAGGGGTCCAATTTCAGGATCGTAGTTTCTGATAGCGTTTAGAGCGCCAAGAAATGATACTTGTATTAAATCCTCTAGTGGGATCGTCTTTACTAAGTTATTAAACTTAGCTGACAAATACAGTATGATGTCATAGTAGTCATCTAGTAGTTCTTGTTCAGTCTTTACCATTGCAAATCTTAAAACTCTTAACTCTGAAATTGATTCTTTCTTTACTTTCTTCTTCCGGCGTGATCCACTTCTGCTGTCTAGCACAAGACTCGATTGCAACCAAGTCGCCTTTCTTGCAGACCTTTTTGAATGCCGTAGCGCCACTATCCCAAGCCTCGAAGTCTAAAAAGTCAACGCGTTTCTTCTTTGTCCCGTCTTTATCTTTTCTATATTCTTCTATAGCTAAAGAAAATGTTACTAACTGTGTAGAGCCAACGTCTTTGATCACCGGATCACTAACAAGCCTACCTATAAATGTGCATATATTCATAATACCTCCTGTCTTTACAAATATATTATATGCATATCTTAGACTTGAGACACCTTATTAATTATCAAACTTGTGTCTTTTTTCTTAGATACTTGGCCAAAAGCTATAACCGTATTGCCTTCGTATAATATATTCTTAAATTCGTCATAGGCGTCAGGAAACATTATAGCAGAGTCTAGCATAGCTGAGGAGTCTTCTACAGATAAGAACGCCATGGTCTGTCCGGGATTTTTACCATTCTTCGTGACATACTCACGTAAAGAATTTATATGTATTACTAAATTCACTGAGCCAGTCTTTCCATTTAATATTTCTTTGCATGTAGAATTGACTATAGCGCTTTGCACTGCGTCTGTTTTACAAAATGTTAGAGATGTGCCCATATACTTCTTCTCTGTGTCTGCTATCCATTCCGGATAGTCTGTTAGGTCAAATGGTGGAGACTCAATAACATTCCTAATATCAAAGACCTTCATAAGTCTATTAGAATTTATCTTCAAATTATTTATCATATTGTCCATAGAGTTGACGAGACTGTCGGTGCTAATATAATTATCAGCAAGCCACTGTCTCTCTCTAGCTGATAAGTCTTTGTAACTCTTGTACTCATAAATCAGCTCATTGCGATGCTTGCGGTTGTTACTACCATTGAAGGCTCCAACCTTTATCAAGGACTCCATGCATGTCTTATTTATTTTAAGACCTAGATTGAATAATATATCCATCCACGTAAATTCTTGGAATTTTTTATCTAGCTTTTCTTCTATCTCTGGTATAAGCTCTAGTAACTTTGTGGTTTCTGAATTACCAACACCCTTAACATTGGTCACTCCAAAGTATACTTTGTCATCCTTGGCAGTAAATGATGAATAGAAATGTCCCAAGCGAGGAGGTAGCGTTTCTATATCATATAACTTAGCGTCAGATACTAGCTCTTTTATCTCTGTGTGAGCGTCTGGTTTTCTTTCTGAGTGATTGAGATAGGATTCAAAAAACTTGAGCTTTCTATGTACCTTACAGTAGGCACTCCTGTATGCGTTTACGGCATATGAAACCGCATGTGACTTGTTAAAAGCGTAGCGATTTGATTTCTCAATCCAGCCAAATATTTCTTCTGAGGTTTCCTCATCAATATTGTTTGCTGTTGCTCCTTTAATAAACGAACCTTTTAGTTTATTCATAAGGCCAGCCTTCTTCTTACCAATAGCTTTACGCAAATCATCCGCCTCTTTGAGATCAAACCCAGCGAGCTGCTGAGCTATCTTCATAGATTGCTCTTGGTATACAAGCACTCCAAAAGTTTCCTTTAAGATCGGCTCAAGGCTTGGGTGTAGGTACTTAACCTCATCAATCCCAGCCTTACGATCAACGTAATGTTGAGTCATAGACTTGCCTTCTGTGAAGGCTTTTAAACATCCGGGTCTGATCAAAGATATTAATGCCGCCAGTTCTTCTATATTGCGGGGACGAACTCTCTTCGCCCAAGATCTACCAAGTTGTGACTCTAGTTGAAAGACACCTTTTGTTTGCCCTTCACAAATTAAATTCCAAACGCTAGAGTCATGATAATCATCAATATTAAACGTAGAATTCGCCATTCGCAAATGCTTTCTCAAATTTAGTTTTTTCGGAAATGTTTCTTTGAAACTTTAGAAACTTAATCAATATATTTGCAGTATCTTTAACGTCCTGCAATGCGTCATGAGCGTTTTCCTTACTCTCTTCGGGGAAGCCCATATAGTCTCTTAGAAAATCCATGCTGAGGCTTTTGAAGTCCTTATTATTCTCAGTCCAAGAAAAGACCATATCCATCAAGTCTAGCTTAAAGATCGGGTTGAATACTGTCTGGCGACCTCTCGAATCTGTTGTACCATACATATCACACATCCTCTGTACGATTGGCAGGTCGAATCCGATGATGTTATAGCCTGCGGCAATTGGAGCAGTGTAAGATGTTCCCCTGAAATTAAACTTGTTACAGAAGTCCTCAAACTTATTCCATACAGTTTTTGGTAGAGGTGCCTTTGCCAAGTCCTTCCTATTTTTTCCTGTAATTTGAAGTGCTTCCTCTTCAATCGGATCAAAGCCCGCTTCGATTGCTTTTTTATCATCTAGGATAGGTCTAATCTCACTATTGAACATTCCTCCCGGCTGAAGAGTGAGCTTACGCCCATGAAGGGCTATCGCTGCAATCTGTGTGGGTTGTGTCTTATGTGGATTTCTAGATCCTGTTTCAAAGTCAAATACAATTATGTCTCTGTAATTCATTAGGCCTTCCTCTTTAATTCTATGAATGTATTGACAGCCTCGTCAATATTCTTGTAAATCTTACTAAATTTTAGCTTCTTAGAGTGTACTTGATAAGTACGAGACATACCATTCCTAGATGGTATGTAGTTACCTAAATTGCATAGGCTAATGTCTTTGTACTCGATAGCACATCCCGAAAATAGGACTGATTTATAATCCGATTTGATATCCATTATTACTCCTTAATCTCCATAATTTTGCTTAGTAGGTCAATGCCAAGTATATCAAACTTTACATGACCCTGATCTTCAAGATCTCCCATTTCAAATCCAGCTATTAGATTTTTACTTCTATCCTGAACCATAGGGCACACCTCTCTTAATTTTTTAGATGATATGATAACTCCTGCGGCATGTTTGCCTTGAGACTTTATTGTTCCCTCTATGTCAATAGCCTGCTGGAAAACGGATGCTAAAGGGCCTATCAGATCATCTTCACTATTGACCTTGCACCACCTGTCCAGAATTTCTGGCTGATATAATAAGGTCCACTTGATTAAAGACTTCTGCCCGCTCTGCTCCATGAGGTCAGATACATCCGCTTCATTTGGTATATTTTTGGTTATGTCGTTCATTTCCCCAAAAGAAACATTACTATTGATCCGCATAATTTCTTTAAGAGCCGCCTTACCTTGCAGTTTATTAAAGGTTAGCATTTGGGAAACATTATCCTCACCATACTTTGATTTAATGTAACCTATAACTTCATCTCTTTTCTCTGCGGGAACATCCAAATCAATATCAGGAAGCGATACGTGTCCATCAGTATTTCTACCAGCATTGTAAAATCTTTCAAAGATCAAGTCATATTCTATGGGATCAATTTCTGTTATACCAATCAAATAAGATATGAGACACCCTGCAGCAGAACCTCTTCCGGGGCCCGGAAGCCAGTCTCTTGATCTGACATAGTTGACAATATCTTGAACAATCAAGAAATAGCCAGATAGATTAGCGTCAAATATAACATCCATCTCTGTCTTAATTCTATCGAGGTATTCTTGCTTTTTGTCCTCGTCATTAACTTTACCTGTAACCGCCAACAGTTCTCTCCAGCCATCTCTACATAGCTGTTTAAGATAGTCATCTTCAGTATAGTCGTCTGGACAATCAAACTCGGGTAGCATGGGCTGTCCTAGTATTTCATATTCCTCGCACTCAGCAGCTATGTCTGCAGACCAGCTAATTTCCTCTGCGGTATACAGTTCTCTCACTCGTTCTGGCGATGGAAGATAAAAGTTATCTGAGTTAAAAAATTTCTTTAGCTTCTTATTGTCGTCTAGCTTGTTGGTAACTTTAGACATATTGGTCTTCATGCCTGAGCAAAGAAGTATACGGTGGAGCTCTGCCTCACACGGCTCAACATAATACACGGGCTTTTGTTTAATACTATCCGTAGATATAAGATTTTCATCTGAGATGGAATCAATAAGCTTATAAACAACATCGTCTGAGTAGCTGTTCTTCTTTGATACTAAATCTATTAGAGAGTACCAACCCTCTTTATTCTTTGCCAGCAATGTTTTCATTTTTCCATTTTCAAACTCAAAGGTGCATCCTATAATTGGCTTTATACCTTGCTTCTTGCAGTCTTTAAAAAAGGCGACGGCTCCAGATATGGTATTTATATCAGTTATAGCGCAGGCATCATAGCCAAACTCTTTACATTTGGATATGAGTTTATCTGGCTTTGAGAAACCTCTCTGCAGACTAAAGTGAGTTTTATTGTTTAGCGGAATCCAATTCATTATTTACCTCAAATTCATTCAACTCTGAAATCGCAACATTATGACAGTCAGCTCTAACAACAAAACCATTTGAAGGATCTACTTGACCTTTAGTAAGTTTTCTAGCCTTCTCGAAATAATTATCGTGAGTCAACCAACCTAACACCCACGCTCTACCCCATCTCTTATTCTTGTTCTCTATTCTAACAAAAACGTATCTATCGCATTTTTGTTTAGTGTTAAAGTTTGCAACCGAACAATCGTAGTAGGGTTTAGGAGGTGACGTGCATCTCTTTGTTTTAACATCATATTTGATTCCGTCTTTAGAAACCAAATCATAATCATATGTGTTATTAATTGTACCATCAATAACAACATTTGCAACCTCTTCACCTAAAAAACCAGCAATATTTCCATCGCCCTTCATGATAGAGTTTTTAATAACTCCCATCTCTCTAGACTTTGCCCATGCACGTTTCTTCATATCTTCTGTAATTTTTACTTCAATCATTATCCCGGAGCCTCATAATATCCAACATCGAAACCTTCTCTAGTACAGCTTTGTATTGTATCCAACATTCCGAATTGATCGAGATGATTGCTTACATGCCTACACATACTCTCGTTCGTTCCGGGCCAGTCTTTTTTGCAAAAGTCGCATAACTTGGTACACTTCCAATGAGCTTGATTTTTGGAAAGCATCCTAGGTCGTGTTGTTTTTTTGATCTCCTCAAATCTATCTTTAAGCATACCTAAAAACTTTTGTCTGTCACTCTCTTCAAAACAGATGCTAAACGGACCGCCATCCCTAATGAAGTATATCGACATAATCGCATCTTCATATTGAGGGAAAAGTTTAGAGATCGCATAATGATATAACATTAATTGTGGATCTTTACATAGCTTTTCATAAGTCTTCTCTTCTCCTGTAGCCCAATTAAGTCGTCGTCCCGTTTTCCAGTCGATGACTTCAATAGCTCCGCCATCAACCTCGGTCACTAAGTCAATGGTGCCTTTGATAGCGAGGCGTCCTTCAACCGTAGTCCCATCAGGCATACTGTACTCGTATTTTGCCCAATCTTCTTCAATAGGAATATCAAATTGAGGCTCGGCAGCTACAATGTTACGTTTTCTGGGATCAAAATTTCCATCATCATAGGTCAATGCTTCCCAAGTCGTTTTGTCGCAAAACTTATAATCAGCATTAGTATAGTGATGAGTGCAATTAGATGTATAATGGTCGTAGCTACGCTTAAGGATTTCGTTTACAAATTTCTTTGTTCCGAGTTTACGTTTAGTGAACTCGACCTCTCCGATAGCGTCATCCTCAAGCAATAGCTCGGCCTTGTCTTGATGTAGCTTTTTGCATCCAGCGAGAACTTCCATAACTTTATGTACAATAGTTCCTAACTGAGCTTTTTTACCAGATACACTTTGATGACCCAAAACATACGTCATAAAATATTGCATTTGACAATATTCAAAATTGTTGTAGCTAGAGCTACGTATATATGTGACTAGCATTTATTCGCCTTTTTGTTTGATAGCAGTAATACCGCCTACCAGTCCCTCAAAAGATGATTCTTCTGAGTCGATAGGTTCTACTGGCGCTTCTTTTTGTATCGTCTCTCCAAGCCAGCCCCATTCATTCATAAGCTCCAAGACTCTTTTGTTGGTTTCCAACACACTCAAGTCTTGATTATCTATAATAGAATCGTAGCCTTCAAATCCATCGAGAGCTACTTCACTATTATGAGTGTCTTTTAAATTGCTTCTAGTTAGATGAATAACTTTTCCTCCGGCTCTCTGAACAGCCTCCACTTCATTTGGAAATCTACAGTCAGAAATTACTGCAATTAAGGGCTCTTCATTTGATATATTTTTTATGGTTCTCTCTGTCCATATATCAGCGTAGATGCCCCTACAGATTTCAGTACCAAAGACTTGTAAAAATTCTCTAGCTGTCATTCTACCTGTTTCATCACCCTTATATCCGGGAATATCTTCCCACCTAATCCACGTTAGACTGTTCTTCTCAGCATTAGAGCCATGACACTGTTCTTTGCTCAACCCAAAAAGTCCTGTCGCTATCTCTTTCAGGGGGGAGGCAAATGCATAATGCTTGATAAAAGGCCACATGTTATCGACAGCCCAAACTGCAAATTCAATATCTTCTCTCGTAACGTCTAGAAGTCCTTGATTTGAGCCGTCAGTAGAAACTATTAACTGGCCCTTGTCTGATATAGCGAAGTTATCCAACAGTCCGTGAGACTTCATTTGATATCCGTGCAGAAAATTACAGCAAGTGTTTTTGCCTGACTGTTTTTTACCCGCAAATGCTAAAATTCTGGTCATTAAAGTACCCCTTCAAGTTCATTTATAATTTGTTCTTTGATTTGTTCTATGGTCATCTCGCCAATATCTTTCTCTGAAATATCTGGGCGGTAGTAGTTGAATCTTCTACCTCCCTTTTTGACTATTTGTTCAGCAGCTCTTTCACCAGCCTCGTCAGTATCTGTCAAGATTACTAAGTTCAAAGCGCCACTCTGTTCGAGCAAAACTAACTGCTCATCACTTAGGTTTGCACCGAATATACCGACACAGTTTTTGACGCCAGCCTCATGCATCCTCCATACGTCGCCTTGCCCTTCTACCAATACTGCCGTTCCTGTATTTAGTATCTCTTGTTTAGCTACATTCATGCCGTATAAATATGCGCTTTTTCTGAAGCCCTTACTGTGTAGCCATTTTGGTTTCATCCATTCAGAGGAGGCGCGGCCAATACATCCAACATAATTATAGTCTTCATCATAGATTGGGACAACAATTCTTCCAGACATTGGCTTATTTTTATTGTTGCACATTCCAATGTCAAAGTTTACCAGCGTTTCTTCTTGGTATCCTCTATTAACATAATATTTAGAAGGTATGGCAATGCTTTGAATTATTTCATTTCTAGAGATTTGAGGAGCTTCTCTGAAAGGAGTTCTTTCAAAAGTCTCAAGTATCTTAATATCATTATTAGTTTCGACAGCAGTATTAGGTATATCCTCTGCCTTAAGATTAAGAAACTTTAGACAGAAGGAGTAGGCTGTGTAGATGTCTACTTCTTTGCTTAGCTTATTTGCTAAAGCTCCTCTGACGAAACCGAATAAGCTCTTGGAATAGTCCTCTTCGCAGTGCTGTGTCCAGCACGCCCAATTGCCTTTAGATGTATTACCGTCAGTAAAAATACTGCATCCCATCGGGTTATCACCGCCATGAATAGGGCAGGCAAAAGACAGCCTATTAGGATGCTCTTCATACTCTATATCAAAGTACGACATTATATCGTGTAGTCTAGGAAATAATTTATTCGATATCTGAAATATCTGTGTATTGTTCAACGCCATTTTCAGTGTCAAAGCCTTTACTCTTAGTATCACTAGATTTCCGAAGCTCGTTTCTTGTTCGACCCTCTGAAATCTTTCCAAACTTGCCGATCATATCCATGTTGATATAGTCTCCATCATCAAGGCCAGACCCATGTCTAGCAACAATCGGCACCAATTTTCTATTACCGTTTTCTTCAAGATCATCTGCCATTTCTTCATCTGATTTCATCTTAAAAATACTGAAGCTAGTACATAGCCATATAAGTCTATCAGATCCAGAAACAACGTCTGTTGATTCTTTTGTTATACCGTCTCGATTAAGTTGCACAAAGCTCAGGCATGGCACATCGTATTTGACAGTAAAGTTGTGCAGTTGTGTTATTTGAAAGCCCAAGACTTGGAACTCTTGCATTGAATTAGATATGCTAGATGAGTTCATAAGTTTAAGGTAATCGTAAATTATAAGACAGTCTTTTGTCCTACCGTTTTCATCAAAACCCACCTCTTGATATATCCACTTGCGCATAATACTTAGTATATTCTCAAAGGGTTGACCTGCAATGCTCACATAGTGATAAGGGATATCCTTTAGATGCTCGGCTCCCTTCTCTACCTTTTCAACGTCTAGTTCGTTATTTGCAAACTTGCCAGCGGCAAGCCTGTTTATTTCGACATTGCTTAAATTAGCTAGCATTCTATTTAGATGATCTTCTTTAGACATCTCAGTGTCTAGCATCAATACTGGAATATTTAAATTCTTTGCAACGTGTAGAGCTACAGCGTCTCCAAACATAGACTTACCTACTTTAGGTCTAGCCGCAATTAGGTCAACACACTTTCGTCTCAAACCTCCGCCTATGGCCTCGTCGTAGATTGGAAACCCAGTGCTTATGCCAATAGACATGTCTTTGTTTTCTTTGAGGTACTGGATGTATTCATCGACCTCATCGCCAATAATCTCAGGCTTGTTACTCGCTCTCTGGTATATTTTAGAAGTAACCTCTAGGACAGGTGACTCAATTAGAGAGATGATATCATTTATATCTTCGTCTCCAGTAACCTTGTCTATCTCAGAGGAACAAACCTTCAAGGTCTTTTTAACATCGCGAGCAACTTTGAGTTTTGAAATTTTAGCCGCATGGATTTGTACGTTTTCCTTGTTTATAGGAAAGTTAAATAGAGATCTTATAAAGCCTATCTCTTCTGGACTACTAATATTCTCGTAGAAGCCTAGTTGATTGGCTGAGGATAGCAGGGATGAAAGCTCCACACTCTGAGAGTCTTTCATAGACTTCTCGATACATTTAAAGATGATTTGATTCATCTCATTTGTAAAGTAGCTAGAGTCAACAAAATCAATATCGAGATAGCAGTCTAATCCATACTGACATATTCCAGCCAGCACAGCTCGCTCAGCCGCTAAATCTTCTAGCTTCCGTTTATTTTCTTTATTTCGTACCATAATAATCCAATATTGGCCATAGCATAAGAAATCCACATCAATGCGTGTGGATAATCTTTTTGTTTAATACAAGAGCCGCATACGATAATATACATCAATGCGGAAACAGCTATCGCTGTCATACCAAAAGTCATTTACATACCTCTAAATATATAAAATCCCATACAAATAGTGGCGCTTAAAAAGACACCGAGTAAAAAATCTTTCCATTCTAAAGTTATCGCTTTTTTCATTATCCAAAAAATCCTTTAATCTTAGTTAAAATATCACCACCTCCAAAACCTCCTTTGAAGATAACTAGGTATGCTACTATAGCACCTGCGATGATAAAAAACAACCACTTTCTTTTAGATGCGACCGCATAAATCTTTTCTTTTAGCGCATTTAGTTTCTCTAATCGGTATTCCCGTCTTTCTTTTACTTTTTCTTTGCGATCTTCTTTTCTCTCTTCCTTAGCTTCCTTACGAACTTCTCCTCTAGTTCTGGTGTTTTCCTCTACTGCAATTTCTTCAGTCGCTTCTTCTTGGTTGCTAGCCGCTTTTCTCTCGGCTAGTATTTCTTGTAATCTATTAAAAGGCATTATTATCTCCCAGTGCTGCCAAAGCCAGTGTCGCCTCGGTCAGCCTCATCTAAATTTTCAACTTCTATAAAATCTACATCCTCTACCTTTTGTATAAGTATCTGAGCAATCCTATCGCCCGGCTCTATCATAAAGGTAGACTCTGAAGTATTAAGCAAACAAACTTTGACCTCTCCCCTGTAGCCGGAATCAATTACTCCAGCTAAAACAGCGATACCATTTCTTACCGAAAGACCTGACCTTGGCCAAATAAGTCCAACGCATCCCTCTGGTATCTCTATAGCAATTCCTGTTGATACTAACTTTCTGCAGCTTCGCATTACAGCGTCAGTCTTGGAGGCATATAAATCCCATCCAGCGTCTGTGACGTTTGAGCGTGTCGGAACTCTCGCAGTTTCTGATAGTAGTTTTACCTTGATCACTACCTTCTCCTCCCAGATAGACAAGCGTCACAAACAAACCATTCTCTTTTATGAGACTCATGCACATCAAAAATCTGACCGCACTCCTGACATTTTTGAGATAACATTTTAGAAGGATTCCTTCTTTCTGTTAGCTCAACGTTTGGGGTAGCTATATCCGTGTGTTCTGTTTTGTCATCCACGAATTGGTTTATTCTATCCCTAATAGAATTTACTGGTATATGGCGATCTACTTTGGCTTCTGACCTTTCAGGCATAGAAAAATCATCGACAGAGACCTTCCTTATAGGTTTCTCTTTTGGTTGTTCTACAGGTTCAGGTTCAGGATCTTGAACGACAGAATTGTCAACTATAAGTTGATTAGCCATAGCTATCAATTCAGAATCGTTTAAGGCTATACCCTTTCTTAAAAGCTCTTTAGCCGTTTCCAGTACACTCATTAGTATCCTCTTTTCTTGCCTATATCGTGCAATACTGATGCCATCTTCTTTACAGCATCTATCTTGCCAGATAATCTATTTATTCTAGCCTCCGCCGTCAGTTTTAATCTATTCAACTCAGCGGCCAGAGGGTTTTCTTTGATGGCAGAGTAGTAACGCATTTCCCATTTGGCGTACTGTCCTCCGTAGTTATCCATCTTATCTGCAACGATGAACCATATGCTATCACTGCAAAATTCTACAACTGTCTTTTCTTTATTATGTAAGGTCTGTAGGTATTCGGCATGTGAAAATAACACAAAGCTGAAAGAAAGCGCCTTTTCTTGACTCAGTGATCTAATGTCGTCAGACTTCATTGACATAATTTCAGCGACTTCTTCGTTCTTTTCAGCTAAGTCTATGTTTCTATCTTCTATCCAGTCATCGACCTTCTGTAGAAATTCATTTACTTTCTGCTCGTTAGTCAAACTTTGCTCTCCATTGTTCTTCAGATTCATCGTAATTTAGTTCAATCAAAGTTATATGGTTTAGTTCACACCAAGCTCTTTTGTCTTTGTCTCTCGCTTGAGCCTTGAAAAACGCCATCTTGTCTTTGTGAAAAAATGAGTTGAACTTAAAGTGCTGTTCTCCATGTACCTCTACAATTAAATCTCTGTTCGGTATATATAAGTCAGCGTATAAAAGTGTTCTCCTAGAACTTGTCTTAGTTCCGGGAAGTGTAACCTCTTCTAATATTCTATCATACGGATAGACTTCTTTCAAGAGTAATTTTGCTTTTTTGTGTAAAGAAGATCTATTTTTTTCATGTACTGAGGCTTGGCTTCTAGATGGATTCCATACCCAGACTTTACCATCAAGACCATGTACTTCCATTAAAGCATACCTTTGATTTCGTGCTCTAGAATAGTAACCACTTCTTCGTTGTTTAGTAGGAAGTTATATAGTTTCTCTTGCCCTTGAAACTTTACTGCCTTGAGAATAGCATCTACATCATCTGTATCAACTTCAGGCTTGATTTTTTTAACAGCCTCTTTGTGAGCTAACATAAACTCACAAGTTAACCAAGATCCAGCCTTAGCTATAAGTCCAATATCCAGCGCTAACATTACAAGCTCTTGTATTTTGTCAATCCCATGCCCATACTTAATCCAGCTTTGACATTCAGTTCCGGGAGACCCCATAGAAGAGCAAACGACCTTCCAGTTTACCGCTTGACCAATCTGAGTGTCTGACTGAACCCAAGGGGTTATCGACTTTACTTCCATCCTAGTGTCTGCTTGATACTGAATCTTTCTTCCACAGTCGGGCATTCTTGAAGCACCATATCCAGAAGTGTTTGCAATAAAATGGGTGATGATAATTAGTGTTGCTCTTTGGTTCGGTACTATCTGCCCCATCTTCTTGCAGAATACAGACAGGATCTTTGGTAAGCCCGCGCGTCCGGGAGTCATATCTCCATCTAGTTCTTTTGCTGGCATAAGAGCGGATGTCGAGTCGATAATGCAGACACACCCTTCGTTTTCTTTTGCGCTAACTAACTTCACTGCGATGTCTAGAAAAGCCTCTGCGCTTAATGGCTCATCCTCAGAATGAATAATCTGCATCTTTTCTTTGTCAAGACCATCCACGCCAAGCAGATTCATCTCTTTTAATCTACCTTCCGCGTCTAGATATATAATTGGTCTCCCATCTTTTTGACAGGTTGCTGCAATTTGTAAAGCTGTTGTGGTCTTGCCACATTTCGGATCTCCAGTAAGGATGACCCAAGAACCCTCTTTAATTCCGCCACTTAAAGCCAAGTCGATAGAAGGGCTAACGCTGATAACTTTATAGTCTTTGCGCCTTTCTAAAACTTGGTTTCCGGTAGAGATTACATTGCCATATTTTTTTACAATTTCTTTTACAAACGACGGATCGTCTTTCTTAACTCTCGGCATCTTTATTCCTTAACTTTGAAAAAAGTGTTTTAGATCCAAACGGTTTTCTTGGTTTTGCATTTGGATCTGATTTCTTAATTTTTAACTTCGTTTTCGCAATAGGTATCTCTTTGACTCGATGGTCAGAAATTGCTTCCTTAACCCAATTCGGCAAAGCAGAGTATACTCTTTTGTTTTTATTTATTATATAATCGTAAACTCTCTTCTCGCCAAATTCAGATATAAGCTTGTTGCACCCTTGTATCTGTCTGGTATACTGAGCTTTCTGGGTTTTCGACCAGAACTTGTAGGCTAGAGATCCCTTGTTATCTTTCTCTGCCTTTCTTTGGACGAGTATCTCGGCTATGTATTGTGCGGCGGTACAGTACTCACCCGTTGAGGGTGATTTGAACCTGCTCACTTTGCTTCTTTTCTGAGCCATTTTTCCAGATCATATAAGATAAATTTTCTTGAGTAGTTTTTCTAACTTGAGCAAAATCTACAAATGAGCATTCGGGCCAACTGTATTTTTTGATGTTTACACTTTTCAGGTCATCATTTAATACACCAAAAGTCATGTGTTGATATGATGGGCCATCTCCAGTATTCATGTCGATGTCTTTTGAAAAACCTCTGAGTATGAAGAATCCGTCTAGACCATTCTCATCCTCAAAAACAATCTCTTCTGGAGCGCCCATGACTATTACCTGAGCTTTGCAAATGCACCTGTTATTTTCCTCACAGTACTCTTGCAGTCTAAGCCAAGGGCTTTCTTCTATTCCCGGACGCTCATAGTCTCCCCACACAATCGTGTCATCGTCAAGAGTGCATTTCCAAGTCATAGAAATGTCCTCCATAATTAACTTTCTAATATGGTTGTCTCTTTGAGTGCATATCATCTTAGTCTCCTTTGATTTTATGTATAACGCCTCTGTATCTTGCAGGAGTAGGATCTTCCTTTGGGGGTTCTTTCTTATATTCATCAGCCCTCATGGAGGCACTTTCCGTCATAGTGACGACTCCGTACTTTTTGTTCCTAGCCATTAGATCTCCAGACTTTGGTGGTTCAGGAACGGTTTCTTCCTGTTGCTGAAGCGAGTCAGAAAACTTCTTGACAGAAGCTTCCGATCTATCAAGCTCTTCTGCCAACTCTTCTGTAGGCAGATGCTGATTATCTGTGATATATTTTTTTTCATCTTTGGATAGTGGACCCTTTTTAGCCATGTTAAATCTCCATCATTAAACGTCTTGCTCTAGTAAAGAAAATCCTGTCTTCACTAGATATATAATCAATATAAAGGTTAAATACACTTTCTTTAACCTTCTTAAAGGAAAAGTATGGCCTGCTTTGCTTGCCTTTATCTGCTCCGAATGGATCAAATAAATCTCCTCTTCCGTATAACACATAGTATGTATAGTTATCACCAACGATTACCTTCTTGGCGAAAGCGTTTCTTTCGCTGTCAGGAACACTGCCTAGAGTCCCAAAAAGCTGTATCTCCATCTTAGGTGGCTGAGGTATATTTAAGCCATCTAAATTTTCATTTTCCCATCTAGCCATTGACTCTCTCCAGTTTATCTTTAATCTTACGTATGCAGTCAGCCCTGTTAAGACCTTCAACTGCGATTATTGCTTTATTATTTATTCCATGTTTTTGAATTACATCTTTGGAAACAGGCATCGGATACAGTGTTCCATCGGGCATCACTTCATGTATCCTTATATCAAATGTGACTATTGCCTTGTGAGGGCTCTCGGCTCTATTGTTCTTGCTAGGCATTATCACCCTTCTCTATATATCTTTTCTTTTCCTGCGCTGTCATTTTATTGATCTTACTTCTAAACTTGTTCACTTCTTTATCTTTGATATGCTTATCCATATTATCGGCTTTCATCTTGTCTTGGAGCTCATATTTTCCCAATTTTTGCGTATTTCTGTCAGCAAGATGTTGGACAGTTGTGGGATCACCCTTAACTGCAATATGGGGGGCGTTTAGAATAACCCTTCTGAATTTATGTTTCTTACACTCTGGACATCTTACAAGAGGTTTCTCAGAAAATTTCTGGAATACTTCTTCGTAATATCCGCATTCACTGCATTCATAATCATAAGTCGGCATATATAACTCCTATAAATAATCTATGATATTATAGGATCACTTGTCGAGTTTGACATCTATTTTTCCAAGATTTTTAGCAAATTCTTCAAGTGTGCTTATTGTAACTTCTCTAGCTACTTCTGTTGCGGTCTCAGTAGCGTAAGCCTCAACCTCTACTGGAAGCTCGTTAGAAAGTGCCTGTAAGAATGTTTCAAATTTCATGGCCGTATCAGTTTGTACCGTGTACCCCTGATGAATTCCATCTTCTAAGATGCTAAGCCTTCGGTTGATTTGTGCGTTGTTGTACTCAGACCTAACGCCTATAATTATAATAGCCGCTAAGAATATACCTCTAAAAATATTTGACTGGTTCATCTTCGTCTTCTTTCTTGTTTAATCTCATGAGAATTTTGGAGACAATATCACTTCGCACGATATCGCTATAGTCAAGCTCACAGACTCCTACACCGGAGACTTCAACTAATTTTTCCATACAGGTATGCAAACCTCCTTGTTGTTTGCCTAAGTCGGACTGTCTTAAGTCTCCATTTATCACAGCTTTGGAGTCCTTACCAATTCTAGTAATAAACATTTTAATTTGCTCAAATGTAGCATTCTGAGCTTCGTCGAGTATCATGAAACAGTTATGAAAGTTTCTACCTCGCATATATTCCAAAGGACATAACTCAATAATATTTCTATTTCTGTAAGTCTCAACAGTGTTTCTAGTGAGATAGTGATTCATCTCTTCTAGTATAGGTATTAAATACGGATTTATTTTTTCAACTAGTGTTCCCGGAAGATGTCCTAAGCCTCTGCCGGATTCTACAACGGGTCTAGTGATAATGATTTTATCTACCCTTTTCTCGATCAGGTATTCGCAGGCCATTCCTACAGACACGCTGGTTTTTCCTGAACCTGCTGGTCCTGAACAGAATGTCACGTCAGACTTATGGATTTGACCCATATAGTCTTCTTGATTTCTAGTCTTTGGTCGAAGTATCTTACGGCGCTGTCTAGTTGCGGGTTTCTTTTTGGGTTGTCTTGCCATTAATTATTCTCTACTGTTATAGTTTTAATTTCTGAATCTTGACACATTGGACACATCGGCTGAGAGCCGGGCTTATGTATGCCGAGTTGGTGATGAGTCATAAGGATCGCTTGCATAATCTGTGAATCTCTGAGTCTTGTATGCAAAGGCAGATCCTTGAGGTCTTCCGATATAGGAATCTTAACCTCTATTATATTGCTCTTACTCATTATATGTCTATACATATAGAAAGAGCCCGCTAAATTCAGTAAAGATAAAGAAAATAGCACATAAACTGCGTTTCTAAAAAATTTCATAAGATTAACCAAACAGTTCGGTTATGACCTTACCAGAGTTAGCGATTTTCATAGGTCTACCACTGTTGCTAGTAAACGTAGTACCCAAAGAAATACCAAGCGCTTTGCAAACGGAAGCCATGACATCCTGAGATGTATACGGTTCGGTTTCCACACGAGTACCATCTGAGTTTGTTTCGCCAATAGCGATACCGCCATTCATTCCGGCTCCGCCAACGACAACACTCCAGCTTCGTGCCCAGTGGTCACGACCAGCATTACCGTTGATACGAGGAGTCCTACTGAACTCACCCATCCAAATAATCGCTGTATCTTGTAATAACCCACGCTGTTCTAAATCTTCATACAGCGCGCTCATGCCTTGATCTAACATGGGCAATTTCGTGTCTCTTAAGGTCGGGAAAATGTTTTGGTGATTATCCCATCCACCTAGATTAACCTCAATAAATGGTACTCCCGCCTCGACTAATCGTCGTGCCATTAAGCACCCTTTTCCAAAGTTGTTATCTCCATATCTTTCTTTTATGTTGTCAGGTTCACCAGCTACTTTAAGCGCATCCATTTGGGCGCTCGTTAGAACATTAAATGTCTCTTTAAGGATCGCCTGATGTTCTTTTGCTAATGATCCTCTTCTCTGGTTTATGAAATTGTTTTCAAT
>MDSV01142283.1_pt1 | contig 30375 bp, 24 predicted proteins | sample 810851 | NCBI WGS metagenome assembly MDSV01 (sample SAMN05326640, study PRJNA326480) | marine metagenome | isolation source: seawater | place: Atlantic Ocean: North East | collected 2012 | reverse complement strand
TAGAAGAAATATATTTTTTAGCACAAGGTGGTACAGCAGTTGGAACTGGTCTAAATACTAAAAAAGGGTTTGACAAAAAAATAGTTTCCGAAATAAAGAAAATTACAAAACTTCCTTTTAAACCTGCTCCAAATAAGTTTGCCTCATTAGCCGCTCACGATGCTATAGTTAATTTTTCTGGTACAATGAATACAACTGCTGTTTGTTTAATGAAAATTGCAAATGACATAAGATTTCTAGGATCAGGACCAAGAGCTGGATATGGAGAGCTCATTTTACCAGAGAATGAACCTGGTTCATCTATAATGCCTGGTAAAGTAAATCCGACTCAATGCGAAGCTGTAACAATGGTATGTGTAAAGGTAATTGGAAACCATAACGGAATAACAATGGCAGGATCGCATGGCCATTTTGAATTAAACGTTTTCAAACCTCTAATTATACATAATATTTTGCAGTCAATACACATAATGTCGGACTCAGCTAAAAGTTTTGCTCAATATTGTATTTCAGGATTAAAAGCTGATAAAAAAAGAATTAAAGAATTATTAGATAATTCTTTAATGCTAGTGACCGCACTAGCTCCACATATCGGTTATGACAACGCATCTAAAATTGCAAAAAAAGCATTAAAAAATAATACAAAGTTAAAAGATGAAGCTTTAAAATCAGGATTAATCAGCGAAAAAGAATATAATAAAATAGTTGATCCTAGAAAGATGACTCAACCACAATAATTTATTCAAATAATTTTTTTACTAAAAATCTTAATTTAAATAAATTAAACCTGTCTTTAATTTCATTATTTAATAAAAAATTATTTATCTTTTGACTGTATATATTATATTTTTTTTTCTCTATTTCTTTTCCATTTACTAAAAGATTGTTAAAATTTATTTCTTGGTTTTCAATATCATATCTCCCATTAGCAAAAACACTTACTCTTTTTAATTTTTTTCTAGCTGGCAACATTAATTGAGATCCAAACTTTTTAGGCTCAGGAACATAAAGTGATGAATCAAAAATGAAAGTAGATTTTTTATTTTTATGAAAAATATATCCACTTGTTTCTAAACTACCTGTTTTATTAACAGATAAATCTAATTTTTTTAAATCAAGTATACCATTTTTCAATTCAACACTAAATAAACCAGAGTCAATCATATAAGATTTAGAGTCAAACTTTTTTACATCAATATTTATTGTTCCATTTATTTTATTATTTAAAGGGAAAATATTTTTCATTTTTATTTTATTAATAATTTTATTTGAAATCAATTTAACAAAATAAAGTTGAGAAATATCAAAGTTAAGATCAAAATAGAAAGGATTAAAATCTATATCTCCTTTTGCAATACCTTTGATTAGTTTTGAATCAATATTAAAATTTAAAATTTTTAATTTATTATCATAAAATTCGTATAATATTTTAGCTCTAGTTTTTGGATATTGAATTATTGTATTTGCAAAAAATTTATTTTTATTTTCATAATATTCTTTAGTAATAAATGTTTTTGAATTAAATCCTAATTTAGGTAAAGATATTTGTAAGTTTGATTTACCATCTATCTTAAGACTTTTATTATAATAGCCATTAAAATGTGTTCCAAAAATTTTGGTACTAAAGTTCAATCTATTAAAATTATTATCACCATTTATTCTCATTTTATTAATATTTAAAACAAACATCAATTTGTCTTGATCATTTATATAAAATTTACTTCTTTTTATCTTGATATATTTTTTTGATAATATTTTAGAAAAATAATTATCTAGTTTTTTAATTTCAGAAAAATTAATTTTAAATAATGAATCGCTAATTATTAAAGAATTAAAATTCAAATTTTTAAAGTTTAATAAATGTCTTATATCTAACTTGATGGTAATATTATTTTTTTCACTTAAAAAATTTTCTTGAGAGGATAGTTTTATTATTTTATTATTTTTTAATATTAATCTTGGACTAGGAAAAAAAACATATTTAATATCATCATTAACTATAACATCTAAAGAAAACTCATTAAAAATTTTTTTTTCTATTTCAGACTTAAACTTGTAATACTTGAATAATGAGGGTATTAATAGATAAGTAAAAAATATAAAAAAAATAAATAAAAAAAAGAATATTACGTACTTTTTTGCTTTTTCTGTTTTAAATTTTGTAAACATTTATTAACTGAACAAATTTACTAGTTTATAAAAAGGTATAAAATATATATTAAATGAAAAACAGCAATTTAAATTATTTGGACAAATTAAATGATAACCAAAAAGAAGCTGTAATTCATATTGAAGGGCCTTGCTTAATTGTAGCAGGGGCTGGCTCTGGAAAAACTAAAGTTTTAACGACTAGAGTTGTTCATATAATAAACAATAAAAAGGCATGGCCAAACCAAATATTGTCTGTGACGTTTACAAATAAAGCTGCAAAGGAGATGAAGGATAGAGTAAATAGCATACTTTCAAATAATGTAGGTGGATTACCTTGGTTTGGAACCTTTCATTCTATATGTGCAAAAATATTAAGAAAGCATGCAAAAGCGGTTGATTTAAATTCTAATTTCACAATTATTGACCATGATGATCAAATAAGATTAATAAAAAACATATGTAAAGCTGAAAACATTGATATTAAAAAAATTTCTCCTAGATATGTTCTTTCAGTTATAGATAAATGGAAAAATAAAGGTTTGCTCCCAGAAAAAACTATCCCAAACAAAAAAGATGTTTTGGAATCAGGAATACTTAAGGTCTATAAAATTTATCAAAAAAAACTTTTAGATTTAAATGTATGTGATTTTGGAGATCTAATATTATATTGTGTAGAAATTTTTAAAAGAAATACTGATATACTTGATTTATATGCTAATAATTTTAAATATATTTTGGTAGATGAATATCAAGACACAAATTATATACAAAGTGAGTGGTTAAATTTATTAGCAAAAAAATTTAAAAATATTTGTTGTGTAGGTGACGATGACCAATCAATTTACAGCTGGAGAGGAGCTGAAATAAAAAATTTTTTAAATTTTGATAAAATTTATAATAATACCAAAATAATTAGATTGGAAAAAAACTATAGATCAACACAAAATATTTTATCTACAGCATCAAATCTAATATCTTTTAATGAAAATCGCCTTGGAAAAAAGCTATGGACATCTGGTGAAGAAGGAGAGCTAGTAAAAGTAAGTTGTTATAGGAATGTTAAAGATGAAGCTGTAGTCATTTCCGATATTATAGAAAAAAAACTAAAAAAAAAAATTACATTAAATAACATGGCCATATTAGTTAGAGCCATTTTTCAAACTAGAGAATTTGAAGAAAGATTTTTAAAAATAGGAATGGGTTATAGAATAATAGGTGGAACAAAATTTTATGAAAGAGCTGAAATAAAGGATTGTATAGCTTATTTAAGAATTATATTTCAAAAAAAAGATGATCTGGCATTTGAAAGAATAGTAAATACCCCAAAAAGATCTATAGGTGAAACTACAATTAAACAAATATCTGAATTCGCAAAAAAAAACAAAGTTTGTCTAGAAGACTCTGCCCATAAATTGATAGAGCTTAACTTAATTAAACCAAAAACTCGCTATGGATTATTAGAAATATTAAATCTAATTATGAAGTGGCGAAATGATAATTCCAAAATTAATCATAAAAAATTAATGCAAATAATTTTGGATGAATCTGGCTACTCACTTATGCTTAAAAATAAAAAAGATTTAGAAAATGAAAATAGACTTGAAAATATTAAAGAATTGTTAAATGCTATGAGAGAATTTGATAATTTAGAGAGTTTTCTTGAGCATGTTGCTTTAGCAACATCAATAGATCAAGATTGGAAAGGGGAAAAAATAAATTTGATGACTATGCATGCGGCAAAAGGATTGGAATTTGATGCGGTATTTTTACCGGGATGGGAAGAAGGTTTATTCCCACATCAAAAATCTATCGATGAAAAAGGAAACTTGGGATTAGAAGAAGAAAGAAGATTGGCTTATGTTGGAATAACGCGGGCAAAAAAAATTGCATATATTTCCTTTGCCATGAATAGATTTTACCAGGGAGATTGGATTGACACTCTTGCTTCAAGATTTATAAATGAATTACCAAAAGAAAATATTGAAGAAATCGACAATTTTGAAAGCAAAAATGAAGATTTTGAATATAATCAAGATATAAATTATGAAGAAGGAATTCGAAGTCCGGGTTGGTTGAGATACCAAAAAAAAATAAAATGAAATTTAATAAACTAAATGAACTAAGAAAACAGTTCGATCAACATAAATTAGACGGATATATAATACCAAAAAATGACGAATTTTTTGGAGAGTATGTTATTAAGCCAAATGATAGATTAAAATATATTTCATCTTTTACTGGTTCGGCTGGAATATCAGTAATTTTAAAAAAAAAAGCATACTTATTTGTAGATGGTAGATATACAATTCAAGCTGACATTGAGTCTGGTAAACAATTTTCGGTAATTGAAATACATAAAAAAAAACCAAATTCTATTTTATCAAAAAATAAACAAAAATTAAAATTAGGATATGATCCTAAAATCTGCAATGAAAACATATTGTTAAATAATTTTAAAAATAATAAAATTGATCTTATCCCAGTAAAAAAAAATCTTATTGATATAATTTGGAAAAACAAACCAAAAACAATTTTTAAAAAATTTTATATTATAAAATCTAAAGATGTGGGCCAAGGTCATAGAGATAAAATAAAACTAGTTGTAGATTTTTTAAAAAGAAAAAAAATTAACAATATATTTATTTCAGCTCCTGAAAATATTGCATGGTTATTAAATATAAGAGGTTATGATAGTAAATTTTCTCCAATACCAAATTGCCAGGCTATATTAAATGCAAATAAAAGAATATCTTTAGTTGTAGACAAAAGAAAGATTAATAAAAATTTTTTAAACTATTTTAAAAATTGTTTAACTATAGTTGATGTAAATAAAGTCGAAAATTATTTTAATATACTTGACAAAAATGAAACATTTTCTATTGACAAATTTACTTGTTCTATTTTTTATAAAAATATAATAGAAAAAAAATTTAGATTTTTTGAAAATATTGATCCAATATATTTTTTTAAAGCATCTAAAAATAACACTGAAATTAAAAATATGATTAAAAGTCATAAAGAAGATGGTGTGGCTCTTACAAAATTTATATATTGGTTAAAAAAAAATGTAGGTAAAAAAAATATTTCTGAACTTGATGCAGAGACTAGGTTGGAAAAATTTAGAAAAAAAAATAAAAATTATATTTTTCCAAGTTTTAATACAATAGCTGGATCTGGCCCAAATGGAGCTATAGTACATTACAGAGCAGACAAAAAAAGTAATAGGCTAATAAAAAAAAATGATATTTTTTTATGTGATTCAGGTGGGCAGTATAAGTATGGAACAACTGATGTCACTCGAACTTTATGTTTCTCAAAACAAAAAAAGGAAATTAAAAATATTTTTACTATGGTTCTTAAAGGTCATATAGGTGTTGCTACATTTAAATTAAATAATAATACATGTGGTCATAATATTGATAAAGTTGCAAGAGCTCCATTAAAATCTAAAGGCAAAGACTATTCTCATGGAACAGGACACGGTGTTGGCTATTATTTAAATGTCCATGAAGGCCCTCACTCAATAAGCAAATATAACATGGTAAAATTTTCAGAGGGTATGATTGTTTCTAATGAGCCTGGATATTATAAAAAAAATAATTTTGGAATAAGAATTGAAAATTTAATCTATGTTAAAAAATCAAATAAAAAACTTTCTTTTGAAAATTTAACATTAGCTCCTATAGATAAAGATTTAATAAATTTCGAACTTTTAAATAATAAAGAAGTTGATTATTTAAAAAAATATAATAAAAAAATATATATTGAGTTAAGCCCTTTTCTTAATAAGCAAGAAAAAATATGGTTGAAATCATTTGTTGAATAATTTCTCCCAATTATCCTCACTTAAAATATTTATTTTTAACTCTTTTGCCTCATTAATTTTTCTTTTTGTAGGCTTATTTCCAACAACTAAATAATTTAAATTTTTATTTACATTGCTAGATATTTTTCCACCTGCATTCTCTACTAAAACTTTAGCTTCAGCTCTACTCATTTTTAATAAAGAACCTGTAAACATAAAACTTTTGCCTGAAAGAATTCCATTAGCGTTAGTTTTTATATAATTTTTAATATTTAAAATATTTATTAAAGAGCTGATTATAGAAATATTTTTTTGATTAGAAAAAAAATTATCAATTGAATTAATTTGCGTTTCACCCATCCCATCAATTAATTTTAGATTCTTCAGTTCATTTTGTCTTTTGGAAATAGTAAATAAATTTTCAAATTTTTTTATATTGATAAAATAATTAGCAATCAATTTTGCATTTTCTTGTCCTATATGTCTAATTCCTATTGAATATATAAATTTATCTAGAGTAATATTTTTTGATTTGTTTATTGCTTCTTTTAAATTATTAACTGATAACTCTCCCCATCCATCTAGGTCTTCTATTTTTTTAAAATTCAAATTAAAAATATCTGGTAGGTATTTTATCATTTTCATTTCCCAAAAATTTTGAATTACTTTTTTTCCTAATCCTTCAATATTAAAGGCATCTTTTGAAACAAAATGTTTCAATTTTTCTTTTAAAATTTCATTACAATCAAAATTTTTGTCTGGGCATCTTTTTACTGCATCAACTTTTTTTGTTGTTAAGTTATAATCTTTGATAATTTTTGAACCACATGATGGACAGTTGGATGGAAAAATAAATTTTTTAACATTTTTATTTCTTTTATTTTTTTCTACTTTTACTACCTGAGGAATTACATCTCCTGCTCTTTGAACTGCAACTGTATCACCAATACGTATATCTTTTCTTAAAATCTCATCTTCGTTATGCAATGTTGCGTTAGAAACAATTACACCACCGACGTTAACAGGAGTTATTTTTGCAACAGGTGTTAATGCACCAGTTCTACCAACTTGAATTTCAATAGTATTTATTTTTGAAAATGCTTTCGTTGCAGAAAATTTATGTGCAATTGCCCATCTTGGTGAATTAGCAACATTTCCAAGTCTTTTCTGGATAGATAAATCGTTTACTTTGTAAACTATCCCGTCAATATCATAATCTATTTCTGATCTTTTTTTTTCTAATTTTTCATGATTATTTATTAAATCTTTTATGCTATCTATCTTTTTGTTATATTCACTAATATCAAAACCCCAAAATTTTAATTGAGCTATATATTCTACTTGTGTTTTAAATTGCATTCCTTTTAAATTTCCAAAATTATAAGCCATAAACTTTAACGGAATTTTTTTTGTTTCGTTTGGATCTTTCTGGCGCAAAGAACCTCCAGCTGCATTTCTAGGATTTGCAAATTTATTGCTTATTTTTTTAAAATCTTTTTTTGAAATATAAACTTCTCCTCTTACCTCGACTTCAATTGGAACTTTATCGCCTTTTAGTTTAAGCGGTATATTTGAAATTGTTTTTAAATTGTTTGTAATATCTTCGCCTATATCTCCATCTCCTCTAGAAAGGCCTAGTTTAAATTTTCCATTAGAATAATGAATTGCTGCCGAAATGCCGTCTATTTTTGGTTCTGCGCTGAAAGTTATTTTATGATTTTCATTTAAATTTAAAAAGTTTTTAATTTTTTTAATAAAATTATCAATGTCTTTTTCTGATGATGCATTAGCTAAAGACAACATTGGAACTATATGTTTAACTTTTTTAAATTTTTTAGACGGCTTATAACCAACAATATTCTTGGGAGATAATTTACTTTTCAAAAAAACATATTTTTTTTCTAACTCAAGTATTTCAGATTTTAAAATATCAAATTCATGATCTGAAACTAAAGGCTTATCTTTTTCGTAATAGTTTTTATTTAATTTATTTAATTTATTAATTTTATTTAAATAATCTATTTTTATTTTTTCTCTTTCCATTAATTATTCAAACAAGGTCTTTATTTTTCTTTTTAGAAAAGATTGTTTTTTTTCTATTTTTTTTTTTTTATAATCTTTATTAAACACTATATAAGATTTTTTATACCATTCACTACTACCATAATTATAACCAAGAACTGAAGCTATAGCTTTTGCATCATCTATTAATCCTATTTTATAATAAACTTCTACTAAGCGATGCAATGCTTCTTCAATGTAAGGAGTTTCGTCATAGTATTTAATTACATTTTGAAAACGATTGATAGCTGCAATCCATTTTTCAGTTTTCATATAATATCGTCCAATATACATTTCTTTGGCTGCCATGATATCTAATATTAATTCTAATTTATATTTTGAGTCTAATGCGAAGTCTGTATCTGGATATTGATTTATTATTATTTCAAAAAATTCTTTGGATTTAAGCAACAATTTCAAATCTGTTTTTTCAGTATCAGTTTGTTCAAAATAACAGATAGCCATTAAATAATAAACATAAGCTGTATTTGGATCTAAAGGGTATTGAATCAAATGTCTCTCAAGATTATAAATTGCTTCGCCATAATAGTCGTAAAGATATAATGAATAAGCTGACATTAAAGATGATTTTGGTGCCCACACTGATTGTGGAAATAATAGTTCTGCTTCATTAAATTTTTTAGACGCAAATAAACTATCACCCTCTTGTAGAGCTTTAATACCTTCTTTATATGCTACTACCATTTGATCTTCTACTTTTGTTTCATTTAGAATGTTATCTACTTTTTTTGGCTCTTTAGAACAGGCTAAAACAAAAATAAAAAATAAAATTAATAAACAATTTTTTTTAAACATTGATAAATAATATCAAATATAAGAACTAATTTAAATTAACAGTTTTTATGCTGTCGCAGCTAAAGATTTGCTATAAATTGTATTATTAGGTACTTTTTTTTCTTTAAACTCAACAAGTGAATAATTGTTCTTGTCAGCAAAAAATTCTCTCAAAAATTCGTTTGTTAGTTTGTGGCCACCTTGACTACATGTAATCTTCCCAAAAATATTATAATGGGACAACATGATATCTCCCATACAATCCAAAATTTTGTGTTTTACAAACTCATCTTGGTATCTTAATCCTTCTTCGTTTAAAACTTCATCATCTTTAATTACTATAGCATTTTCTAAACTACCACCTTTTGCAAGTCCCATTTTTTTTATTTTATCTATATCTTCAAATAAACAAAATGTCCTAGAATTATAAATTTCACTTAAATTATCTCTTGCTAAATTAATTGTTTTTCTTTGGTTTTTTATTAATTGATTTTTGTATATTATTTCAAAATCTATAATTAAATCACTTTCGCTTGGCTCTATGGTTATAAACTTATCTCCATCTTTATATTCAAATTTCTTTTGGACCTTAATATATTTTTTTGGTGTATCATAATTTTTAAGTCCAATTTTTTTAATTTTATTTACAAATTCATTTGCTGAACCATCCATTATTGGGAGTTCTGAAGAATCTACTTCAACCAACAAATTATCTATTCCTTCTCCACACAAAACTCCTAATAAATGTTCGACAGTAGAAACGCTAACGCCAAATTCATTTTCTATTGTTGTGCATAGTAAGGCTTTTTTAACATTTTCAAAATCTGCATTGATTAAGTTATTATTTTTTAGGTCAGATCTTTTAAAAATAATGCCATGATTAGGTGGTGCAGGAATTAATTTCATGCTTGTTTTTACGCCACTGTGAAGTCCTATACCGCTAAAATTAATTTTTTGTTTTATTGTTTTTTGATTTAAATTTGGCATGAGCCTTTTATAAAGGCTTTTAATACTTTTTTTAAAACAAGTTATATTACAATAAAATACGAAGCTTAGTTAAAAACTTCAAATAACCTTGTAAATAAACCTTTTTTCTGGTCAGTAAAAGGCATAGCTATAGCTTCTTTAACCCATCCATTAACTAAAAGATTTTCACCAGAATAGCATGCAAGACTACTGTTATTTTTTTTCTCTAAATCCTTGTCCTTAATATCTTTTTGAATATCAAATAAAGAAAAATTTTCACAATAATTAGTATTAAAAATTTTAGAACCTTCTCCGATAAAGATTAGATTATTTTTTATTATTTGAAACTGATCAACATTTTTTATTTCTTTAAATATTATCTGAGCTATTTCATCAATTCTTGAACTAATAATATCACTAATAAATTTAAGTGATATTTTTCTAAATTTACTTTCTATAAAATATTTTTTAGGTAGAAAAGCTTCATTAAATTCTATATTTAAAAATAAATCTTGATCTAATTTAATTAATTCAGATTCATTTTCATTTAGATAACAAATTTTTGAAATATCTTTGGTAATATGATTTGAACCTATGGGAATTACAATCATTTTGAGTAGAGACATATTTTTAAATAAAGCTATAGAAGTTTTTTCATAACCAATATCAATTACTCCACAACCCTGATCTAATTTATATTTATTGAATAAGTTTAATCCATTTGCATAACTAGTGGAAATAAATCTATCTATTTCTAATTCACAATTATGAAAAACTTCAGAAATATTTTTTAATATATTTTTTGGAATACTTATAAATGTATTTTCTAAACTTAATTGATTGCAAAAAATATTTATAGGCAATTCATTAAAAACTTTTTTATCAACAACATATCTAGAATTTAAAATATGAATTTGACTATAGTTTTTATCATTTTTTTCAATTTGTTTTTTTGATTCTCTTAAAAGAAAATTTATGTCTTCTTTTTCTATTTTAGACCCCTCCATTCTTTTAAATTTTGTCAGGTGTGTAACTAGTATTTCTATAGGTTCAATTAATACAGAAATATTATTTATATTTATTCCAGCCTTCTTTTCTACATCAGCAACTAGAGATCTAACTGAATTACAAGCTTGATCAAAATTAATAATAGTTGAATTATGAATTCCTGCTGTTTCCTTTTCCGAAGAAGCTATAAGTTTAGAATTATTATTTTCATGACTAAAAAAAGCACACTTAATTTTTTTTGACCCCAAATCTACAATACAGTTTATATTTTGTTTTTTCATGAAGTAGTAATTATCTTATTATCTATTCTTAAATCAATAATTTTTAAATTTTTAAATTCTTTTTTTTTAAGTAATTTATTTGATAATAAAATTGCTTCATTAATATTATTTATAGGAAATTTTATAGTCATATTGTTTTTAAGAATTAAATCCCACCTATTAGTTTGAAAAAAATAATAGTTTTTAATTAAATTTAAATCAAAGTTATTTTTTTTTAATAAAATGTTAAATTTTTTAAAAAACTTTGATGCATTTTTTCCATATATTATAGGCAGCTCTTTATTATTTAATTTTTCATCAAATGAAACAATTTTTTCATGACTTGTTAAAAAATACTTTTTTTTATCTTTTAAAATTATTCCAATAATTTTTGCCTCTTCTATATTAAAAGTTAGTTTATTTGGATAATTTCTTTTAACCTTAAAATTTTCAATAAGATTGTTTTTTTCTAAAATTTTTCTGATTTCTTTTTCATTTATTGCAAAAATATTTTTATCATAAAATATATTTAGAGATTTTAACAATTCATCTTTATCAATTTTTTCTATTCCATTAACTTCAATATTTGTTATAGGGAAAATTAAATCTTTTTTTTCTTCCTTGCTAAAATTAAAATTTAATGTTGATAAAAATAAAAAGATTATTAAGTAGAAAATAACTCTAAATTGTCTTTTATCTTTTGCAACTAGCATCTTTAAGCATCCATTCGACTAGATCATTAAATTTTATACCCTTATAAGCAGCTATCTCTGGTACTAACGATAATTTTGTCATTCCCGGTTGCGTATTAAGTTCTAATAAATAAAAATTATTTTTATAAAATCTAAAATCTGATCTAGTTACACCTTTACAGCCTAAAATATTGTGGGCTTTCATTGCAATGTTTAAGACCTTTTGATAATCCTTTTTTTTAATTTGAGCGGGCATTATATGTTTTGTTTTTGCATTCTTGGAATATTTTGCCTTGTAATCATAAAATTTTCTTTTTGGTTTAAGTTCAATCGCTCCCAACTTTTTTTTACCCATAATAGCTACCTGGATTTCTTTGCCAGGTATATATTCTTCAATCAAAATTGATTTATAATCTTTTAAAAGTTTAATCTTTTTAATAATATTTAGTCTACTACAAATATATACACCGAGGCTAGATCCTTCACTAATAGGTTTAATAACTACTGGGAACTTAATTTTTTTTTTTCTAATGTTTTTAAATAAGTTTTTACTTGAATCAAATTTATAAATAAAAAATTTTGGTGTCTTAATTTTATTTTTAATAAAAAGCTTTTTGGAAATTTCTTTATCAATTGCAATACTAGAAGCATACACTCCAGAATGAGTGTACTTTATCTTTTCTTTTTCCAATATGCTTTGAACAAAACCATCTTCTCCGTACTTTCCATGTAATGAGTTGAAAACTATGTTGGGTTTCACTTTTCTTAAATATTCAACTAAATTTCCTTTAAAATCAAATTTTAAAACCTTATAATTTTTTTTTTTTAAAGCTTCATAACAAGCATTTCCGGATAACAAACTGATTTTTCTTTCGCCAGAAATTCCACCCATCATTACTATAATTTTTTCTTTCATTTTTTTTTTCCAATAATTTCTAGTTCTAAATCTAGCTTGATGCCTAAAGAATTAAATACTTTCTCTTTAACTGACATTATTAAATCTTCCATATCCTCAGAGGTTGCATTTCCATTATTAACAAAAAAATTTGAATGTTTTTCTGAAATATAAGCATCTCCAATTTTTAATTTTTCACATCCCGATTCCTGAATTAATTCCCAAGATTTTTTTTTTGTTTGATTAATTGGGTTTTTAAAAGTGCTACCGCATGTTTTAATTTTGGACGGTTGTGATTTTTCTTTTTCAAAACTTAATTTTTCAATTTTTTTTTTAATTTTTTCTTTTTCCTCTTGTTTTCCTTTTAAAGTAGCGCTTAAAAAAATCAATTCTTTTGATAAGTCAGAACCTCTATAATGAAATTTTATATTTTCTGTTTTTATTGATTTAACTAGTCCGTTTTTATCTAAAACTTGTAATGATAATAAACATTTTGATATATCGTAACCATAGCATCCAGAATTCATTCTAATTGCTCCTCCAATTGTTCCGGGTATACAAGATAGAAATTCAAAACCAGAAACTCCATTTTCTAATGCAAAACTAGACAGCTGCCTATCAAGTATTGATGTACCAGAAATAATAGTATCTTTATTAATTTTTGATATATGTGAAAAATTTTTTCCAAGTTTGATTATAATGCCTTCATACCCTCCATCTCTTACTAAAATATTAGAACCAACACCAATTACTTTAATGGGCAATGAATTTTTAAATTTTCTAATAAATTTTATTAATTCTTCAAGTGTATTGGGCTTAAAAAAAACTTTTGCAGGACCGCCTATAGCAAACCAGTTTGATTTATTTAAATTATAATTTAAAAATATTTTTCCAGAAATATTTTTTGAAAAATTCTCAACTTCTTTTAAAATATTCATATTTTTTTTGAAATATTTCTTATCCAGTTAGATATGCTGCCAGCCCCCATACAAATAACTAACTCATCACTAAATAAATTATTACAAATATATTTTAACAAATCTTTCTCGTTATTAATAATTATTAACTTGGTTTTAGAATTTTTAATTATTAAATTACCGAAAGAAAAATAATTAAAATATTTATCAACTTTTTCGCCTGCGGCATAAACAGGACATAATAAAACTTCATCAGCCAAAATAAATGCTTTAGAAAATTCTTCTTTAAGCAACTTTAATCTGGAAAATCTATGAGGTTGAAAAACAACGATTATTTTTCTTTTTTTATTAACAGCTCTTACTCCTCGCAAAACTTCTTTAATTTCTGTAGGATGATGAGCATAGTCATCGTAAAATTCATTTCTTTTTCTTGAAAAAATTTTATTAAAACGTCTTTGTACACCTTTGAAATTTTTTAAAGTTTTTTTAATATTATCTACATTTACTCCGAGACTTAAAGAAACTGCAATTGCCGCAGTTGCATTTTTAATATTATGCTCTCCTAATAATGGTATCTGAAAATTTTCATAGGTTTTGTTTTTTTTTCCAGCAATTTTTATTTTTAGATCAAATTTAGAATAATTTATTTTTTGTTCTTTTATTTTAATTTTAAAATTAGAATTTTTATTAAATCCATAAGTATGAAAATTTTTTATTTTAATATCATTTATTAAATTTTGATTGTTTATATCGTCTAAACATATAAACGATTTTCCAAAAATTGGAGTTTTTTCAATAAACTTTTTAAAACTTTTTTTTAGATTATCGAAACTTTTATAATAATCTAAATGTTCTTTATCAATATTTGTAACTACAGAATAGGTCACGGGAATTTTTAAAAAACTTCCATCAGATTCATCAGACTCCAAAACACTCCATTCACTTTTACCTAATCTAGCTGAATTTTTTATTTGATTAATTATTCCTCCGTTGACTACCGTTACATCTAGTTTGGAATCATGAAGAATTGATGAAATTAAAGAAGTAGTTGTAGTTTTTCCATGCGAACCTGTAACAACAATATTTTTTTTTAAAGAAACAATATTTGCTAACATGTCTCCTCTTTTATAAACAGGAAGTTTTCTTTTTTTGGCAAATTTTAATTCGGGATTTGTAATTTTTATTGCAGAAGAAATTACTACTAATGTAGAATTTCTTAAATTTTCATATTTATGCCCTATAAATATTTTGATTTTTAACTTTTTTAACCTTTCAATATTTTGATTTTTATTAATATCACTTCCTTGCACTTTAAATCCCATATTGTGCATAACAAGAGCAAGACCGCTCATTCCTATACCTCCTATTCCAATAAAATGGATAACTTCGTTACTGGCGAGTTTAATGTTCATATATTTAAATATTTATTTCTTTTTTAATTAAATTAAGAGCTTCATTTTCTTTTTTACTTATTTTTTTTTTTTTAAATAAATTATCATTATTACTTATAATTTTTAATAACAATTCAGTTAAATTTTCTTCATTTAAATTTATTTCATCTAAAATCCAGCAAGATTGTTTTTTTTTATAATATAAAGCATTTTCATATTGATGATTATCTTTTGCGTGTGGATAAGGCACGGCAATAAATGGGATTTGTAAAAAATCTAGTTCAGCTAAAGTTGATGCTCCACTTCTTGAAATTGCTAAATCAGATTTTGCCATAAGACTAATAATATTTTTATCAAAAATAAATGTGTAGTTTTTAATCATATTTTTTTTATAAAAAAGCTCTATATCATCTTTTTGTTCTGGTAAAACCTGTTGTAAAATATTTAATTTAATATTTTTTTTAACTAAATTTAAAATTGCTTTGGGAATTACTTCGCCAAAAATTTTTGCTCCTTGACTTCCACCTAATATAATAATTCTTGTATCTTCCTCATTATTTTTATTTTCAGTATTTGGATAATTTAATATTTCTTCTCTAATAATGTTTCCTACTTGAATAAATTTCAAAGAATATTTCTTTGGGACATTAATTATTGAATTAGTATGAACAAAGATTTTTTCACAATCACCTAAAAAAAATTTATTTACTCTACCCAAAACCAAATTGGGTTCATAAAGATAAATTTTTTTATTCAAAATTTTTGCTGATAATAAAATTGGAAATGACACATAGCCTCCAAGGCCAACCACTGCATCTATTTTTTCTTTCTTTAAAAAAAGAACAGAGTCTATAATTGAAAAAAATAACTTAAAGATAGAAAAAATATTTAATACAATATTTTTTTTAAGTGATGAAACATTTAAAATTTTTACTTTCTCTTTTGGCAAATTTATATACTTGAATGCTCTTTTATCAGTAACTAAAACTGTTTCATTTTCCTCACTTAAGCTTTTTAATAAACTTATGGCAGGAAATATATGGCCTCCGGTTCCTCCGCTACATAAAACAATTTTTTTCATCACATTAAATTACTTGTATTTGTATCCCTCTTGGTTAAATTAATTACAATCCCTGCTATCAAAGATGTTCCTACGATTGAGGAACCGCCATAGCTTATAAAGGGTAAAGTCATGCCTGTTGTTGGAAACATTCTAATATTAACTCCCACATGTATAAAAGCCTGTATTAAAATAAGTGAAATTAGGCCTATTAATGTAAGTTTTATAAATTCATCCTTTTCGTATAATAATTTTTTTAATATTACAAACGTCAAAAATAAAAATAAAAAAATTAGCCCCAATATTAATATAGCTCCATACTCTTCTGATATTACAGCAATAATATAATCTGTATGTGCTTCGGGAACTCTTTCTTTAAGAACCCCTTCTCCAATACCCTTTCCAAAAAAACCTCCGTTTATAATTGACTCCAAGGCCTTTTCCGATTGGTAGTTATTACCTTGAGATGGATCAATAAATGTTTTTAATCGTAATATTATGTACCCAAATTTATTTGGAAAAATTAGCAATAATGATGCTACTAATATCAAAGCAACCATAAAAAATATTGTCAAAATCAAAAGATTAATTCCTGAAGAAAAAATCATTATTAACCAAGTTAAAAAAATAAGTATGGATTGACCTAGATCTGGCTGAATAACTAACAATATCAGGACTAAAGACAATAAAATAATAGTATTAAAATATTTTTTATAACTATTACTCATTGTTTCAGAAGATAAAACTTTAGCAATTATTAATACAAAAAAAGGTTTAACAATTTCTATTGGTTGGAATCTTGGTAAAAAAAATATTTCTAACCACCTTTTTGATCCTTTAACTTCAGAACCAAAAAATGGAACAAGTAAAAGTAAAATTAAAGTTATAAAAAAAAAGGTAGGAAAATAGTTTTTGATAAGTTCTTTGTTTTGTAGAGAAATATAAAAAATAAATGAAAAACCTATAATTACAAAAACTAAATGTTTTATAAAAAAATGATAACTTTTTGTATTCAACTTTTCAGCTAACATAGAAGATGTAGACGAAAATGAAAAAAAAAGGCCAAGTAAAAAAAAAATAAAAATCATTAAAATAATCGTTTTATCTACGTTTCTTGCCCAACTTGCAAAATTACCTTTATTTTCTCTAGTAAAATTTAACATTTATAATTTTTGTAAATTGCTTTTTAAAACCTTTTTAAATTTATTTCCTCTTTCTTCAAAATTTTTGAACTGATCAAAAGAAGCTGCGGAAGGACTTAATAAAAGTGTTAATCGATGATAATTTGAATTTATTTTTTTAAAATTTGAAATATCTTTTAATGCATCTAAAACAGCATTTGATAAAGTTTTAGAATATTTATAATTAACTTTGTTGAATAATTGTTTAATGAAAAAATTTTTATTTTTTCCAATTATGTATGCTTTAATTATATTTTGCTTAACATCTTTTAAATCAATTTTATCTTTACTTTTTGGCAAACCTCCTAATATCCAAAAAATATTTTTAAAAGTAATTAAGGATTGATAAGTTGCATGATAACTTGTAGCCTTGGAGTCGTTGATGCAGAGAATTTTTTTTCCTGAATAAAACTTTTCTTGTCTATGTTTCAATCCCTTAAAACTATTAACTATTTTAAAAATTCTTCCTTCGTTGATTTTAAATTTTTTTGCGATTTCTATGGCGATCGACAAATTTTCTAAATTATTTTTGTTAAACAAATAATCATTACTTAATTTTTTTTTATAATTTTTTACATTTTTTGAATTTAGAATACTTAGTTTAGATTTAAATTTTTTATTTTTAAATTTTTTTTTTATAATTTTTAATTTTTTATTTTCAATACCTAGAAATGCAAAATCTTTTTTATCTTGAAATTTAAATATATTACTTTTTGCATTAATATAATTATTTATGTTTTTATGTCTTTCTATATGGTCGTAGGTTATATTTAGTATGGCTGCATAGTTTGGTTTAAAGTAATTTGTGTAGGCTAATTGATAAGAAGATAATTCTAAAACATATATAGTTTTTTTTAATTTATTCTTTAAACTCAAGACAGGAGTACCTATATTTCCTCCTAACTCTGTTTTATACCCAGCTTTACTGAATATATCATATAAAAGTTTACATGTTGTGGATTTTCCATTGGTTCCAGTAACGGAAATAATAATATTTTTACGATTAAAAAAATAAAAAATATCTAAATCTGTAATTATTTTTTTTTTGTTTTTTTTTAAATATTTTTTTAATAAACAACTATCTATATCTATGCCTGGACTTATAACTATAAAATCATAAAAATTTTTAATTAGTTCATTTTTTGAATTAACTAAATATTTTTTATTAATTTTTTTCCTTACTTTTAAGCTATCATCCCAACAGCTGATTTGATTATATTTTTTTTTTAAAAAGTTAAATGTTGAAATTCCTGTTCTTGCAAATCCATAAATTAATATTTTTTTATTATAAAAATTTAACGTTTTCATCAACGCAGTTTTAGTGTTGCTAAACCAATTAGTGCTAGAATTATAGAAATAATCCAAAACCTAATTACTACTGTGGACTCGTGCCATCCTTTTTTTTCAAAATGATGATGAATTGGTGCCATTTTAAAAACTCTTTTCCCTGTAAGTTTATATGAAAAAACTTGAACAATTACAGATATAGCTTCAAGAACAAACAGACCTCCGGTGATTGCCAAAACTATTTCATGTTTTGTAATAATTCCAACCGCACCTAAAGAACCTCCCAGAGCTAAAGACCCGGTATCTCCCATAAATATTTTAGCTGGTGGTGCATTAAACCATAAAAAACCTAAACAGGCTCCAATTACAGAACCCAAAAAAATAGTAACTTCTCCAACCCCTTCGATATATGAAATATGAAGATATTCTGAAAAAACAATATTTCCAGTAACATAGCTTATAAAAGCAAAACATGAAGCTACAAGAATTACCGGAACAGTAGCTAAGCCATCCAAACCATCTGTCAAATTTACAGCGTTAGAAGATCCTACTATTATAAATACTGAGAACGGAACAAAAAACCAACCTAGGTTTATTAATAAATCTTTAAAAAATGGAAAATATAAATTTTTTAAATCTGGATGATCTGCAAAATTTGTTAATATTAGAATTCCTACTATTGCAATAATTATTTGAATAAATATTTTAAATTTAAAAGAAACACCGGATGAATCTTTATATTTAATTTTTTTATAATCATCATAAGCGCCCAATAATCCAAAACTAGCTACAAAAAATATTAGTGTCCAGATATATGGATTAGATAAATCACACCATAATAAAACACCAAAAAATAACCCTATAAGAATTAAAACACCACCCATGGTTGGTGTCCCAATTTTTTTAATTATATGATCGTCAGGTCCATCTTTTCTAATAGGGTTAGTTATCTGTTTGGCTGAAAAGAAATTTATAAAAGGATTCCCTATTAAAAAAACTACGAACAAAGACGTAAACATAGCCAAGCCAGTTCTTACTGTTAAATATTTAAAAACATTTAAAAAAGAAAAAATTTCTACATAATCTAAAAGAAATTTATAGAGCATTAAAACTTCCTTTTTTTAAGTTTTTAGCCAAGTCGTTAAGTCCTGTTAAATTAGATCCTTTAAACATTAAGTAATCATTATTGTTAATATTGTTTTTTATCAAATTAATTATTTCATCTTTATTTTTTAAAATTAAACCTCTTTTTTCAAAATTTATATTTTTAAAAGTATGTTTTATACTTTTTCCATATACAAAAACATTGTCAATTTTTGAAGAATTAATATCTTCGGCTAACTTTTCATGTAATTTTCTCGAGTATTTTCCAAGTTCTAACATATCGCTAAGTAGCAGATTTTTCTTACCTATCCCTTTTTTAAGTAAATCATAGTTTTTTATAGCCGTACTTACAGATAAAGGATTTGCGTTATAACTTTCATCTATGAACTTTATAGTTTTATTTTTTATTTTAATTTTAGAAATATCTCCTCTACCTTCAGGATTTTTTAATTCATAAAATATATTTTTATTAATTTCTTGTACTTTCGTAAAAATAGAAATCACAGTAATTGCTGCTAATATATTTTTTAAATTACTGCTAAAAATTGATTTTACAAAAAAAACTTTATTTTTACTATGTGCATTAACAATAATTTTAAATTTATTTTTCATTTTCAAAACCTTTTTTAAATAAACATCTGCAGTATTTTTATTTAAACTAAATGAATAAACCTTTAATCCATTACCTAAAGACATTTTCTTATGTTTATAAAAAAAATCATCATCTGCATTTAAAACTATCGATCCATTTTTATTTACATTTCCTATAATTTCTGACTTGGCTTCAGCAATTTCATTTAAATTTTTGAAATTTTTGATATGTGCGTATGAAATATTTGTTATTACTGCTATGTCTGGTTTGATAATACGACTTAAATAATCAATTTCTCCAGTTCTATTCATCCCCACTTCAAAAACACCAAAATCATCATGTCTATTTATATTAAATAAACTTAATGGAACTCCATATTTATTATTATAGGATTTGGGTGAGCTAGATACATTTCCAATCTTCCCTAGAGATTTAGCCAAAAGTTCTTTTAAAGAAGTTTTTCCGCAACTTCCAGTAATTGCAATAATTTTAGCTGAAGATAGTAATCTTAATTTTTCCGAAATATTCGTTAAAGATTTTAAACTATTTTTAACAAGCAACTGCTTCTTCTTCGGCGAAAATTTATTTTTTTTGTTTACAATAGCTATTGAAGCACCTTTATTAAAAGATTCTTTTACAAAAGAATTTCCATCATTTTTTTTTCCTTTAATTGCAAAAAAAAATATTATTTTTTTTAACTTTTTTAGAATTAATTGATGCTTTATTTATTTTTGAATTTAAGGATATTTTATTTTTAAATTCTTCATTAATAATATTTACTTTCCAATTTTTAGATAAAATTTTATTTTTGGATTTAATATATTTTAAAATAATTTTTTTGTCTGAAAACTTTCTTTTGTAATTGCCGTAATCCTGGTTCTCTTCATGGCCCTTTCCAGCAACTAGCAATATCTCTCCGGAATTTAAATTTTTTATTGCATTAGAAATAGCTTTTTCTCGGTTAGAAATTTCAAACAATTTTTTTTTATAGATATATTTTTTTATTGAAGTTCTGATTTTTTTTGGACTTTCAAATCTAGGGTTATCATCAGTTAAATAAATTTTATTACAAAACATATTAGCTATTTTTCCCATTTGAAATCTTTTTAACTTATCTCTATCTCCGCCACATCCAAAAACAATTGAAATTTTTCTATTTACAAATTGATCTTGTAAATTTTCTAAACAATTTTTGAGAGCTTCGGGTGTATGGGCAAAATCTAAAATAACTATAGACCCGTTTCTTAAATTTCCAATTTTTTCCAATCTTCCATTTACACTTTTTATTTTATTTATGATTTGAGTAATTTTATCAAATTTTAAATTACTTTTTTCTGCTGCTATCATCGCCATTAAAATGTTTTTGATTTGAATTTTTCCAATTAAATTTACAAATAATTTATAAATTTTATTTTTATACTTTATTTGAAATTCCTGTTTATCATTTTTATAAGAATGTTTTATTAATTGTAAATAACTTTTTTTTGATCCAATTGTAAAAATTTTATATTTTTTTTCTTTTGCTATACTATTTAATATTTTATATTGAGCTATATCCATATCAGTTATGATATTAGATTTTTTTTTAAGCAAATTTTTAAATAATATTAATTTCGAGTTAAAATAATTTTTATATGATTTGTGATAATCTAAATGATCATGACTTAAATTAGTAAATATTGCTGAATTAAACTTTACATGATCTAAGCGACTTTGATCTAAACCGTGGCTTGAAGCCTCTAATATTACATGATTTATTTTTTTTTTTGCAAGTTGAAATAAGTTTTTATGTAAAGTAATAGGGTCGCTAGAAGTAAGTTTATTTTTTTTTTTAAAATCTCTTGTATTTATTCCTAAAGTGCCAATTGAAGCTGATAATTTTTTATTTAGAGTTAGAATTTGAAAAAAAAAATTCGCAATTGACGATTTTCCATTCGTCCCTGTTACGGCAATTATATTTTTTGGTTTTAAGTTATAAATATTAGAACTTGCTTCAGACAAGGATTTTCTGCAGTTTCTTACTTTTATTATAGGAATTTTATAATTTTTTTTATAAATATTTTCATCAGTAATTACGCATGAAGCTTTTTTTGCAGCTACATCTTGAATAAATTTTTTTCCACTAGTTTTTTTTCCTCTAATAGAAAAAAAAACATTTCCTTTTTTAATTTTTGTTGAATTAAAACTAATTCCATTAATTACAATATTGCCATTTTTTTTAGATACAGATCCTAAAATTTTCTTAAGTTTCATTTAAAGTTTATTTACAGCTTGTAAGTTATTTATGGCTAAAATAGGTCCAATTTTTTCTATAATTTTGCCAGCAACAACAACCGTATTCCAGCCAGAAGTGTTTCTTTTAATATTTTCACTTTTATATTTTTTACCATCTGGTCTGACAAAAACATAATCTTTTGGCGCTAGTTTTGGCTCATCTAACAAAACAACTAGAACATACTTGGGATTAGTGTATGGAAAAAGTGAAATAAAAGTATTTGTTTTATCTTTGGAGCCATATTTTACAGCTGTGCCTGTTTTGCCAGCTATTTCATAACCTTCTATGTTTGCAAAATTTGCAGTGCCCTCCTCATTAAAAACTACTTTGCGAAGAATAGAGTTAATTTCTTTGCTGGTATCTTTTGAAATGAGTTGTTCATTAAATTTTGTTTTACTATCAATTTTTAATAAAGTTGGTTCTATTTTATAACCACCATTTCCTAAAATAGAATAAGCTCTTGCTAATTGAAGTAACGTTGTTGTAATTCCGTGTCCATATGAAGCTGTAGCTAACTTACATTTTCCCCATCTAAATGGTATTGGAGTTCCCATTTCCTCTAGATCAAAATCCATTCTATTAAACAAATCAAAAGAATTTAAAAAATTTTTAAAATTTTCTAGTCCTACCATTTGAGCAACACGTACTGATCCAATATTTGATGATCTTATTAATATTTGTTCAGCAGTTAAATCTTTTGGCAATGGATCGTGTTCTGAAATAGTGTATTTAGAACATTTTATTGTACTTTCCAAATTTTCGAATAATGTATTTTTGTCTATTATTTTTAATTCAAGACCTGCTGCTATTGTAAAAGTTTTAAATACTGATCCGAGCTCATAAACTCCCTTGGTAATTTTATTTGTATATTTTGAGTCATCTATTTTTAATCTAGAGTTTAAATCAAAATCAGGCAAAGAAAGTAGTGATAATATTTCTCCATTATTTATATTCATTAACAGTGCAGCGCTACCTTTTGTTTTAAAAATTTCATTAGCTTTTAATAATTCGTCTCTAATTAAAAATTGCAAACTTGAGTCTAAAGAAAGTTTAAGTGATTCAGGTTTGTTTCTTAAATTTTCATCAAATTTTTTTTCTATTCCTGATATTCCAAAATTACCATCATCAATTTGACCAATTACATGACTAAATAAATTTCTTTGTGGGTATAATCTTATTTGTTTACTTTCAAACTGTATAGATTTTTCTCCTAGACTCCATAATTTTTTTCTCTCTTGTTCTTTTAATCTTTTTTTTAGATAAAAAAATTTTTTTGTTTCCATTTTATTTTTAATTTCTTTAGTATTTAAAGATGGAAAAATTATTTTGAGGTTTATTAGTAGTTTTTCTTTATCAGAAATTAACTTTGTTCTTATGCCGGCAGAATAAATATTAACATTTTTTGCAATTATATTTCCATTACGGTCTAATATGTCTTGCCTAATTTGTTTGAAAGAAACTATTGGTCTATTTATAAAATAATCATCAGTCTGTACTGATGATAAATATATTATTTTAGAACTATAAATTAATCCAGCTACAACAAAAATAAAAAAAATAAAAGCAACTCTATTGAATGATGTTTTAAGTTTTCCAGTAGTAGATTTGCTTAGATCTTCTAAATAATTGTAGTCTTCAAAATAAAAATTTTTTTGACCTGGTAATGGATAATTTTTTTTATTTTTCATTTATTTTTGAATTTTTATTTAAAATTAAAGTTTCAATGTTTGAAACTTTGTAATAGCTAAAATCATCGTCAAAAAATGTTTTTGACAAATTTTTTAAATTTTGAGGTGTTTTTAAATATTCAAGTTCTAATTTGGCATCATTTAATTGGAAATTTAATTGAAGAATATCTTTTCTAATGTTTAAAAGCTTTTTTTCAACTGATCGAGTATTATTTTTAATTAATGAGGTAAAAACTAAACAAAAAATGAAAACTAAAAATAAAATAGTATTTTTCATGATTTAAAAAACTTTCTCTAGGTCTAAATAATTTTTGAATTTTTTAATAAAGTCTTCAGGGAAAAAAAAATTATTATCATTTCTTAATGCATATCTTAATTTTGCTGATCTTGAGGGAGGATTTAAAAGTATTTCTTTTTCAGATGCTTTAATTGCCTTTCTTTCTGGACAATTAAATAATCTTACATCTTTTTTCGTATTTGCATCAGGTATGTATCTAGAATAATTTTTTAGTTCTGAATAAAATCTAAAAAAATGTTTAACAATTTTATCTTCAATCGAGTGAAAAGTTACAACTAAAAGTATTCCTCCTGGTTTCAGTAGCTTTGTTGCTTCTATAAGTCCATATATTAATTCACTTATTTCATTATTCACAATAATTCTTAAAGCTTGAAAGCATTTAGTCGCTTCATTAATTCTATTATATTTTTTTCTTTTTACTTTATTAATTAGTTTTACTAAGTCTTGAGTATTAAGTTTTTTTTTATTTCTTTGATTAATTATTTCAAAGGCTATTCTTTTAGAATTTTTCTCTTCTCCAAAAAACTTAAAAATTTGTTCTATTTTTTTTTGATCTAATTCATTTATTATTTTTTCAGCTTTAAAGGTATTTAACCCCATTCTCATATCCAATGGACCTGAAGAATTAAATGAAAAACCTCTTGAAAGATCTTTCATTTGCATCATTGAAAAACCCAAATCAAAAACTATAGCTTTATATGAGCTAGAAGTTTTTATTATGGAATTTAATGCAGTAAATTTTTTATTATAAAATTTAAACCTATTTTTGTATTTATCTTTTAGAGGTTTTGCGTAGTAAATTGATGAGGGGTCTCTATCGATTGCTAGTACTTCTGTATTTGGAAAGCTTAATATTTTTTTTGTATACCCTCCTGCTCCAAAGGTACAATCAATATAAGTGCCACCATGTTGAGGGGTTATAATGCTTAGTAATTTTTCTAGCATCACTGGAAAATGCTTTAAATTTTCCAGCGACATGGTGGCATTCATTTGTTTTTATATATCTTTTTTCATTCATTAATTTTTCTGCTTTCTCAAGAAAGCTGGTATTTCATAATCTTCTTCCTCATTATTTTCTTCTTCAAGAAGATTTTCTGAAAAATCGCTTATATTGTCATTCTCTTTATTTTCTTCTTCTTGAAATGAATCTATAATTTCATCATCAGAAAATAGTTTTGGTGTATCTTCTTGCGATTCTTTATTGGATGGCTCATTAATATCTTTTGGTTCTTCAAAAGCAGTTTCTTCATTTAATGTATTTTCTAAATAACCTACATTTTCCATTCCTATACTGCCATCTTCTAATGGATTTGGATTTTCTAAATCTGTCGTTTTTTCATTAACAACTTCATTGTCTAATTTCAAAGCATTTGCCCCTTCTGTTGACTGCATTGCTGGTATGCTAGACGAAACAATTTGTGAAGGAGTTGTTGTTGGAAAATCTGAATAACCAGGATTTCTATTTTGTATTCGGTGCACCATATTAATTACTGATTTTGTTTCTGGAGACTGACCATCTAGAGCAGTTGCTACAATTGAAACTCTTAGTTTTCCATCAAGAGCACTGTCTGTAATTGCTCCTATAATTAATTCACACTCTGGGTCTACTTCAGCTCTAACTTTATTTACCGCCTCATCAACTTCAAAAAGTTTTAAATCCTTTCCTCCAGTTATATTAATTAAGAGACCTTTTGCGCCTTTTAGTGAATAATCATCTATTAGTGGATTATTAATAGCAAGTTCTGCTGCCTGTACAGCTCTATTGTCACCTTCTGCTTCACCTGTTCCCATCATTGCTTTGCCCATGCCGCTCATTACTGTCTCTACATCAGCAAAGTCTAAATTTATTAAACCAGGTCTTACCATTAAATCAGTTATACTTTGAACTCCATGCAAGAGAACATCATTTGACAATTCAAAAGACTCTTCAAAAGTAGTTTGTTGACTTGCTATCTTAAATAAATTTTGATTTGGTATTACTATAATTGTATCCACATGTTTTCTTAATTCATCTAAACCTTGTGTTGCTCTTCGCGTTCTAAGTGGACCTTCATATAAAAAAGGAAGAGTTACAACTCCAACTGTTAAAATATTTAATTCTTTTGCAGCTCTTGCTATAACATGTGCTGCACCAGTTCCTGTTCCTCCACCCATTCCTGCTGTAATAAATACCATATTTGCACCTTGAATATGGTTAATAATATCATTTAGAGACTCATCTGCTGCGGCCTGACCTATGTCTAATTTTGCACCAGCGCCTAAACCTTTTGTTAAATTCATTCCTAATTGAATTTTGGCGTGAGCTCTACTTGATTTTAAATCTTGGGCATCTGTATTCACTGCAATAAACTCAACACCTTGCAAGCCAGAGTCTATCATCCCGTTAATAGCATTGCCTCCTGCTCCTCCAACTCCAAGAACTACTATTCTTGGTTTTAATTCTCTTAGCTCTGGTGATTTTAAGTTTATTGTCATTTTCCCTCCTGGTTAAATTGTTTTTCCCATTTTAAACTAGATCTATTCAAACTAGCTTTTTTCTTAGCTTGAATTCTAAATTTTTCATATGCATTAGGTTCCCAAATTTGAAATGTCATTCCTTGTCCAACAAATAAAATCATAGACCTAATTTTTGCATGTTTTAATAATTTTAAGTTTAAAGAAATTCTTCCTTCTGTATCAAATTGAAGATTTACACTTTCTGCTAAAACTGAAGTTGCAAAAATATCTCTTTTTTCCTCAAAAGGATTTAGAGCATCAATGGTTTCAGATAATTTTTCTATTCTATTCTGTGCACAAGCTTCTATTGCTTGATTAGTAAAAGAAGGATAACAAATAATTCCATTATAACCTAAACTTGATAAATGAGATCTAAAGCTTGCTGGCACCGATACCCTTCCCTTTTTGTCTAATTTGTTTTCGTAAGTAGATAAAAACATAGCTTGTTAAATCTTTTTCATTTTTAAAAAACTCTTTTCTTTTCATAGTTTTTTATTTCCCCCTCTATTTGGGAATTTATGGGATAATATGGGTTTTCAACTTATACGTCAATACTTAAATGTTATATTTCAAGGCTTTATTTTATTAACATTTAATTCGATAAATTATTCAAAATTTGTTGATTTAGTTAAATAATTGAATAAATGAAACATTTACGACTCAAATTAGAGTCAAAACAAGAACATTCGATTTTTTATAGATTTCTGGTGTTGATATCTTTTGCTAGATAAACTGTAAGCCGGGTTCTGTCATTTAAACAAGTCATTTCTCTAGGCTAAAAGTCACCTTTTAGCTCAAGCAACCAACCCTGATGACTAGCCAAAGACTGCTTTTAGTTTTACGTTAATAAAACAATGTCATCTCTACTTGGTCTTGCTCTCAGTGGGGTTTTCCATGCGATTTTTGTTACCAAAAATCCGGTGTGCTCTTACCACACCTTTTCACCCTTGCCTCGATTAGGCGGTTTATTTTCTGTGGCACTATCCCTGGAGTCACCTCCGCCAGGTATTACCTGGCACTGCGTCTTTGTAGAGCCCGGACTTTCCTCTTTAAATATTAAAATTTAAAGCGACAAGTCATTTATCTAGCACTGACAAAATAATCATAAGATAAATTTATTCAAGCTTTTATTTTGCTAAAAAACCTATGTTTTTTGCGATTATTAAACATTCTTCATCAACTTTTGCTGAAATTAGTTCTGGCCTATATCTTCTTTGAAAAGCATGAATTAATTTTTTTTCGTATAATGACTTTTTGACTTTAAATTTTGACTGATAACCAATTTTTTTTAAAAATTTAAAAAAATCGATTTTTTCTTGGATTGAAATTTTATTTTTTCTTTTTTCTGATATGTATTTTTTATCTAAATTATGCCATATGCAAATATTTGATTTTGCAAGTTTTTGCCAAGGAAATTTTTCACCAGGATCCTTTTTTCTTAAAGGTGAAATATCCGAATGACCTAAAATATTTTTTTTAGGTACATTATATTTTTTCATTAAATATTTTAAAACTTTAATTAATGAAGAGATCTGTATAGCAGGAAATTTTTTGTATTTATGTGCATGTCCAGGATTTGTTAGCTCTATGCCAATAGAAAACCTGTTTAAAGAATTCAAGTTTTTCCAGTTTGATCTTCCTGCGTGCCAAGCAACAAACCTCTCTGAAATTAATTTTTTAACCTTACCTTTTTTGTTTATAAAATAGTGACAGCTAACTTTTGATTTAGGATTGGTTAATCTCTTAATAGCTTCAACTTCTGATTGCATGCCAGTGTAATGTATTACTATGTATTTTATTTTTTTTAAGTTTCTTGGTTTTTTGTCAAAATTACTGCTTTTTATGTTCATTTTTTTGCCAGTTTTTGTAAATATTTAATTTTATATATATTTAATATTTTTTTAATTTATATACAAATTTGATCATTTTTGATCATTAATATATATACAATCTATGTTGTTAAAAATGAGCATAAAGAAAATACTTTTATTTGCAATATTTGTTTTATTGCTTTTTCAAAGTCACGCTTTCTCAGGATCTGATGATAGCGAGTCCTTAAAAAATAAAGATGGAAAACAACAAACTAGTGAGTGTTTTGAAGGAGTTAGTAGGTCAATCTTTTCTTTTAATCAAGGATTAGATAGAGCAATTTTTGAACCAATTGCAAAAGGTTATCGAAAATTGCCAGCTCCTATAAGAACAGGCAGTAGTAACGTTGTAAGTAATCTTTCTTTGCTTTTAACAATACCAAATAATGTACTTCAAGGAGATTTAAAACAGGCGGGGGCTCACACTGCAAGATTGCTTATAAACAGTACTATAGGTATTTTGGGAATTTTAGATCCAGCAGACTCAATGGGTTTGCAACATTTAGGTAGAGAAGATTATGGCCAAACTTTAGGTACTTGGGGAGCTGGAACAGGATGTTATTTTGTTTTACCAATATTAGGACCGACTACAGTTAGAGATTTTTCGGGAACAGTAGTAAATTTTATAGGTGGTGATCCTTGGTATAATGTAACTGTAAAAAACGATACTAATTATGTAAAAGATAGTGATTATTATATTACGCGTGGTACTGATTCATTAGATTTTAGGGCAAAAAATATTGAGTCTTTTGACAGCCTAGAGAGAAACTCTGTTGATTTTTATGCTTCTGTTAAAAGTTTATATTTGCAAGACAGAAAGAATAAAATAAGCAATTCTAAAACAACAACAGAAACACAAGATGATAGCGACTGGGAAGAAATAGAAACAAAATAAAAAAATGAAAAATAAGTTTTCTATTTTTTTAGTTAAAATTTTTTTTTTAGTATTTTTTTTTAATACTTCTTACGCTGAAGTTATTAATCCAAAAAGTTTTATTCAAAATGTTGTTAATGATGCAAAAAAAATATTAGTTGCTGGAAACTCACAAGAATACAAATCAAATAAATTAGCTGAACTTGCAAAAAAAAATGTAGATATTCGTGGTATTGGACTTTACACCCTTGGGAAATACAGAAAAGGATTGTCTGAAAAAGATAAAGAAAATTATGCTAAAATTTTTGAGAAATATTTTTTAAAAAGCTTTACATCAAGATTATCAGATTATTCTGATCCTAAAATAAAAGTAATTTCTTCAGTTAAAAAAAATGAAAAATATACGATTGTTTCAAGTGTTCTGCTAGCTACAGATGAAAAACCAGAAGTAAAAATTGATTGGAGAGTTTATACTCTAAATCCAGAAAAGCCACTAATTAGAGATTTAATCATTGAAGGACTAAGCTTAGCAAGAACACAAAAAGAAGAATTTGCCTCTATAATTGAAAACAATGATGGAAATATTAAAGTGCTGTTTAAGAGGCTTGAAGAGTTTATAAATAAATAATCAAAATTGGTGGGCGATCCAGGACTCGAACCTGGGACCAATACATTATGAGTGTACTGCTCTAACCAACTGAGCTAATCGCC
>MDSV01134772.1_pt1 | contig 30379 bp, 39 predicted proteins | sample 810851 | NCBI WGS metagenome assembly MDSV01 (sample SAMN05326640, study PRJNA326480) | marine metagenome | isolation source: seawater | place: Atlantic Ocean: North East | collected 2012 | reverse complement strand
TAACTATCCCTTGTTTCTGGTGATACCAATAGCGGTATATATCTCCCAACATATTTTTGTACTGTACCAAGCTGCGATTCACTCAAGTTTTCTAAAAAGCTGGTTCTCATAGATCCTAATGTATAATCCTGTTGAGCTAACCTAAAACCCTCTGATTTCCAAAAATCTGATAATTTATCCCAAAGCATCTTTTTGTCTTTAGTTTGAACGGAAAGAAATGAATCTCTTCCTGAGCGCATAATCTTTATATTTTCTAAAGGAGTATCCACAGTAAATACATTAAGACCTTTTTCTCCAGCATACTCAGGTATCTCCAAGATATTACCAGAATTTGGTGTAATCAGGTCAGGAGGCACTAATAAGTCAAATTGAGTATCCTCATATTGTTTATTTGTTTTATATACCACTAAATCTTTTCTATCATCAGAAATAATATTTTTAAAATAATCATTAAGGCTAGAACAGCCACTAAATAATAAAGAGGTTGATAAGAAAAGCAAATTTATATTCTTTAAGTTCATAGTTATTTTAGTTTTACTCCAGCATCAATTAATGATTTCTCCAGTTTAGACTCATATTTTTGATCCATCCAGGTTAATGGCAGCCTTATCCCTTCTTTAATGAAACCCATTTTATATAATGCCCACTTTACAGGTATTGGATTAGATTCAATAAAAAGATTATCATGAAGTACATCAATTTTGGTATTTATTTTTTGAGCTTCAGCATCTTTTCCTTCCGATGCAAGTTTACACATATTATGCATTTCTAAAGGCACTACATTAGCTGTAACAGATATATTTCCTTTGAATCCCATTAATATATCTCTTAAAGAGGTTTTATCATCGCCAGTGAAAATTGATATTTTATCTGAACACTTATCAAGCAATTCCTTAGATCTTTCTAGACTTCCAGAAGCCTCTTTAATACCAATAATATTCGGATGAGTTGACAACATTTCTACCGTGTCAGGCAACATATCAACTGAAGTTCTTCCAGGAACATTATATAAAATTTGCGGAATGTTCACCTCATCTGCTATTTTTTTATAATGAGCGAATAAACCATTTTGAGTAGGTTTATTATAGTAAGGTGTAACTAATAAGCATGCATCAGCGCCAAGATCCTTAGACCTTTTAGTCAACTCTAATGCTTCACTAGTAGAGTTCGCGCCTGAGCCAGCTATAACCGGTATTCTTTTATCAACAATAGCTAAAGTAGATTTTATTACTTGTGAATGTTCATTGAAATCTAGAGTTGCTGATTCACCAGTTGTTCCAACAGATACAATCACATCAGTATTATTTTCTATGTGGAATTCAATTAGTTGTTCCAGTGAAGTATGGTCCAAACTACCATCCTTATTCATTGGCGTAACTATTGCCACCATACTGCCCTTAAACATATTTTCCTCTCATTTTTAAGCCTTATGTTCTGTACGAGGCCAAATATTTAATAGTGTATTTAATAATACTGCTAAAGGTATTGCAAAAAATACACCCCAGATTCCCCATATTGTACCAAAAAATAAGATAGAAATCAGGATTGCTAATGGGTGTAAATTAACCGCATCAGAAAATAAGACTGGAACGACAACATTACCATCTAAAACTTGAATGAGTATATGAATTATAACAATATACCAAAAATCTGATGTAACGCCCCATTGAAAGTAGGCTATGAAAAATATAGGTATTGTAACTGCAATAGCTCCCACATAAGGTATTATCACTGATAATCCACATAGGAAACCAAGTAACAATGAATAATTAAGGCCAAACAACGCAAAAAAAAGCGTAGATGCAAACCACACAATTATAATTTCAATAAATTTACATCTTATATAATTACCAATCTTTAGATCTAACTCCGCATATGCTTTTTTAGATAAGTCTAATTTTTCTGGAAAAAATTTATTAAACCATACATGTATCTCTTTTTTGTCATATAAAAAGAAAAATATAAGTATTGGTACTATAAGCATATAAACCATAATCTCAAATATGCTGCCTGCAGATGCAAGCGAATAAGATATTATAGATCTTCCTGCGATACTTATTTCTGTATTCATTGTAGAAAATAGATTGGTTAATTGTTTTTCAGAAACTAAATTATTATTAGATGTGTATTCTAATATTAACAGCTTACCTCTTTCAAACATAGATGGTAATGTCTTTATTAATAATGTTAACTGCTCCAGCATTATTGGAACAAGTAAAAATAGCGTTACTATCGAAAGAGCTATAAATGAGACATATACAAGTAGAACTATGGATTCTCTTTTAATCTGACTTGACTCATTAATACGGCCCACAACTCCCTCCAGCATGTAAGCCAGTATAATCGCCACTAGAATTGGCGCTACAGTTGATAACAAAACATAAGTGACTAATGTTATTGATAGTATTATTAGCGCTAAAGCTACTTGATTTGGATCTGTCAGATGGCTATCGTACCAATCTTTAAAAAATTTAAACATACATTATTTCAAAAAAACTCATTGAATTGCTTTATATATAATACCCATATTCATGTTAAACTAAAACATCAAATTAGGATATATAATAAAATTATAAAGCCATGAAAGTTTCACAATTTCCAATTTTTACCTTGAAAGATACACCATCGGAAGCTGAGGTCGTAAGTCATAAGCTAATGATTAAGTCAGGGATGATTAGAAAAATATCCTCTGGCCAATATTCTTGGTTGCCTATAGGCCTGAGAGTGATAAAAAAAATTGAAGAAATAATAAGAAAAGAACTTGATAAAATTGGTTGTAGCGAAATATTAATGCCATCAGTTCAACCAGCAGAATTATGGCAAGAGTCTGAACGATGGGATCAATATGGGCCAGAATTACTAAGATTTCATGATAGGCATAAGAGAGATTTTTGTTTAGGCCCAACATTTGAGGAGGTTATTACTGATTTAGTCAGAAAAGATGTATCAAGTTATAAACAATTACCAATAAATTTATTTCAGATATCAACAAAGTTTAGAGATGAAATTAGACCAAGATTTGGAGTTATGAGAGCTAGAGAGTTCATAATGAAAGATGCCTACTCTTTTCATGAAAACCAAAAATGCTTAGATCAAACATATGAGTTTTATAAAGAGGCATATAACAATATCTTCAAAAGCCTCATGCTAGACTTTACTATTGTAGATGCTGATAGTGGCAATATTGGAGGAAATGAATCTAACGAGTTTCATGTTATCGCTGATACAGGAGAGGATGATCTACTTTTAGATAATGATTTAAAAGGAATGAACTTAGAAATAGCAAAAATGAAATATAATGAAGATAACCTTGAATCCCTAATTAAAAAAACTGGCTTGGCACATAAAAAAGGCATAGAGGTTGGACATATTTTTAAATTAGGTCAAAAATATTCCGAAAAAATGAATGCTAAAGTTACTACAAAAGATTCTAAATCTATAAATATGTTTATGGGTTGTTATGGAATAGGTGTCACAAGAATTGTTGCTGCTGCAATAGAACAGCTGCATGATGAAAATGGGATTAAATGGCCGTCATCAATAGCTCCTTTTAATACTGTAATCATTGAAATAGATGGTTATAAAAATAAAAATGTACGATTGCATTCTGAATCAATATATAAATTACTAAAAAAAGAAGAAATTGAAACTATCTATGATGATCGAGATGCGAACTTAGGTAAAAAGATTAAAGACTGGGAGCTTATTGGTGTACCTAATATATTACTGATTGGCAAAAGTGAATCTGAAAATAAAACTGTCACTTATAAAACAAGAGCATCAAACTCAAAATTACAACTCAATATTGATGAGCTTTACAAAAAATTAGTTTGAACTTATCTAGTCATCTAAAAATCTATAATTATCCTTCTGAGAATTATGTTGCTCAATAGCCATTTTTGATTGATTTAAGGCCTTCTTTGCAAGACTAGTTGATTTATTAAATTTCTTATTGGCATGAGCTTTTTCAGCTTTTTTAATGATTTTATGAGTATCCCTCCAAGCATTGTTAAGCTTAACAACCTGCTTATAAGATTTTTTAGCATCTTTTATTAATTTATTAGATAATTCCTCATTAGATTCTGATGACAGAAGTGGCTGAGAAAAGAAGATTGCCAGTATAAAGACTGAAAGTATTCGCATAATATATCTTAAAAAGTTTATTTTACTTCATATATAGAATATCCTAGTTCTATAATGAATGTTCTTATTATATATTATTCTACAAATGGCTCAACGAAAAAAATGGGTCGTTTGATTGCTCGGGGTATAGAAAATGTTGATGGTGCAAATGCACTATTAAGAACTGTTCCAGAAGATCAAAAGACTATTAAACAAGATGATCCTATAGTCAGCAAAGATGATTTAGAGGATTGTTCGGCATTAATTATTGGAAGCCCAACACATTTTGGAAATATGGCAGCTCCTATGAAAGCCTTTTTAGATACAACGACTTCAGAATGGTATAATGGGACTCTATCTGGCAAGCCTGGCGGTGTATTCACATCTACATCTTCGCTTCATGGAGGTCAAGAATCAACATTACTTAGTATGATGTTACCTTTACTCCATCATGGAATGTTAATAACTGGTGTGCCATATACTGAGAAAACATTAAATAGTACCAAAACTGGCGGTACACCATATGGCCCCAGTCATGTTTCATTTAATATGGAAAGCGATATATCAGAAGATGAAAAAATTATTTGTATGAGTTTTGGTTCTAGAATTGCAAAACTTGCAATAAAATTAAAAAAATAAATTTATTTATACTCTATGATTTTTTTTATAAAAGGAATAGTTACTTTCTTTTTAAGTGACAGTGAGGCTTCGTCGATATATTTAATACAATTACATAAAAAAAATAAATCTCTTTTATAGTGACTCATAATATAATCACATACATTATCAGGTATCGTCCAACCTCTTTCCTGTGCATTTTTTTGTAAAACCTTAATTTTGTCTTTATCGGATAATTCTGGTATCGTTATGACTTGATCCCATTTTAATCTAGATATCAAATCTAATAGCTTAAATTTAATCTTGTCGAGTGGAACTGTAGACGTCACTAATATACCTTTTTTAGCCAAGATAAAATCATTTATTACTGAAAAAAGTTTCACTTCAATATTATATTTAGTAATAATTTTATCGATATTATCAATAATTAATAAATCATTAACCAATATTTTAACAAAATCAATGTCTTTGATATTATTCTCATTAATAAATGATATGGATTTATTGGGAAATGCTCTAACTGCTGAACACAAATGAGATTTTCCACTTGATTTTTTTCCTATTAGAAAAACTATGGTAGCTGGCAAAACATCTGATAATTTCGTCAAAGTTTCTATAGTATAGTTATCTTTTCCAACAATATAGTTATTGAAGCTCTTATTGGATATAAAGCTGAAGTTTATTGGGATTTGATCTTTTTTAACTTTTGTTTCTTTCATAAATGTATATATACTCAATAGATTAATATATAATTAAATTCTAACCATTTAAACATGAAAAAAACTTTAAACAAGCTAACTTATTCAAAATCTGGCGTAAATATAAAGAATGCCGATAAACTCATAGGAAATATAAAAAAAGGGCAAAATCTAAAGAATGCTAATGTTATTGCAGGAATAGGAGGATTTGCAAGTTTATATGCCTTGGATTTTAAAAAATATGAGAAACCACTAATTGTTGCAGGAACTGATGGAGTTGGGACAAAACTTAAACTAGCAGCATTATTTAATGAGCATAGATATATAGGGCAAGACTTATTAGCCATGTGTTTAAATGACGTAATTACCACAGGAGCTAAACCATTATTTTTTTTAGATTATCTTGCAACTAGCAAAATAGATGTAGACCTACATACCAAAGTTCTTCGCGGTATAAAAAAAGCCTGCCTTTCTGTTGATATTCCCTTGATTGGTGGCGAAACCGCAGAGATGCCAGGCATGTATAATAACAAAGATTATGATTTAGCTGGGTTTTGTATTGGAATCGTTGATAAACATAAAATGATTGATAAAAAACTTATAAAAAAAGATGATGTCATAATAGGTATCCCATCTAGCGGCCTACACTCAAATGGTTATTCGTTAGTAAATAAAATGATTGAGACTAAAATTCTTTCAATTAAAAAAATTTATAATGGTATAAATTTACCTCGAACGTTAATAAAACCAACAAAATTATATTCTGATCTTTTTAGTATCTTACAAAATAAAATCCAAATTCATGGGGCTGCCCATATAACAGGTGGTGGCATTACAGATAATATTCCTAGAATACTTCCAGAAGAATATATGGCTAAAATTAATCTTTCTAGTTGGTCATTTCCAAAAATATTTAAATTGATTCAACAAAAAGCAATGCTAACGAATCTTGATATGTTAAAGACTTTCAATTGTGGGATTGGTATGGTTATAGTGGTAAATAAAAAAGATGTTAATAAATTATTTATGCTAGCAACTAAGCTGAAATATCAACCTAAAGTAATTGGTTATATTGGAAAAAGAAATACTAGAGAGTCAATATTGTATGAAAAAAACTAAAGCTATTGTTCTTATATCTGGTAATGGGAGCAATCTTTTGAATATAATTAAAAATGTTAATTCTGGATTTATTAATATGGATATATTCATGGTTATATCGAATAATCCAAAAGCGAAAGGTTTAAACATTGCAGAGAATCATAATATACCTATTTTGAGTATTGACACTAATAAAAAATTTGATGACTTGCTATCAGAGATAATAGATAAAAATTCTATAGACCTATTGATTCTTGCTGGTTTTATGAAAATACTGCCTCAGAGCATTACCAATAAATATGATGGTATGATCATCAATATCCATCCATCTTTACTTCCTAAATATAAAGGATTAAATACTCATCAAAAAGTTATTAAGTTAAAAGATAAATTTCATGGCGCGTCTGTTCATTATGTTACCTCTAAGTTAGATGATGGACCTGTTATTATACAAGGTAGATATGAGGTAGATGAATATGATGAAGACATTATTAAGCGAAAGATTCATGAAATCGAACATCAAATTTTTCCTATTGCAATTAAGTGGTTCGTAGATGGAAATATAAATAAATCAGCAAATAAATTTACTTTTAATGACGAGGTACTAGAATGTCCTATAGAACATATTTTAAATCATTAAAATTATATATATTATTAACACCATGTTTCCTATTTCCTCTTTTTGCATTTGGTGAACAAGAAATAGTTTCAAAACATGATTATAGTATTTATAAGGGTAAAATCCTTTTTGGCAAGAGTTCATATAGTTTACATTTAAAAGACGATATATATTTTTTTGAAATAAAAAGCCAAACAGACGGGCTATTTAAAATAAAAAAAGATGATAGGTTAGAACAATCAAGTTATAGAATAAATGATCGTGTCGTTTTACCTATTAAATATGAATATATTAGAGATAGCAGAAGCAAACAAGAGCATATAATCACAAATTTTGATGGTGAATCTCATGCATATACTTTGAATAAAGGCATAAAAAAAGATCATTCTAATGAGGATAATTATTTAGATAGATTATCTGTCCAAATTGCTTTTCAAGAAGATATGAAAAAAGGTATTTTTGAGTCATCTTACAATGTAATTGATAAAGGCAGAGCTAGACAATATATATATACTGTTCATTCAAATGATGTTCTAGATACAATTTTAGGCGAGATTAATACAATTGTTATAAAAAGGGTTATTGCAAATAATAAAAGAAGCACTTTGACCTGGTATGCGGTAGATCATGACTATATTCCAGTCAAAATTCAACAATATAGAAAAGAGTCACTAAAGTTTACAGTATATTTGGAGCAAGTTATTAAATAGAGTTCTTTTGTTTATTTCTTAACCTGAGAGAATTTACTTTTATAAAACCCTCCGCATCTCTTTGATCATAATCACCAGAATCCGCCTCAAAAGTTGAAAGATCTTCGCTGTAAATTGAGTAAGGAGATTTTCTTCCGAGAACAATTACATTTCCTTTCAATAATTTAACTCTTACAGTCCCAGTCACTCTTTTTTGTGAGTCATTTATAAGTTTTTGAAGACTTACTCTTTCTGGGCTGAACCAGTAGCCATTATAGACTAGTCTTGTGTATCTATTAGATAAATCTTCTTTCAAATGTAGCAATTCTCTATCTACTGTAATTGATTCTATAGCTTTATGCGCCTTATGATATACACTGCCGCCTGGAGTTTCATAACAACCTCTAGACTTTATTCCTACATAACGATTTTCGACTATATCTACTCTTCCAATTCCATGCTTGCCAGCTAGAATATTAAGTTTATTAAGAACTTTAGCTGGAGATAATGTTTTCTTATTAATCTTGATTATGTCTCCATCCTTGAATTCTAATTCTAAAGTATCCGCTCTATTTGAAGACTTCTCAATTGATTTTGTTCTTAACCACATGGATTCTTCAGGACTTTTCCATGGATCTTCCAAGATACCACCTTCATAAGAAGTATGAAGAATATTTGCATCCATTGAATAAGGACTTTTTTTGCCAGAATCAAAATCAATCGCAATTTTGTTTAGTCTAGCATATCTGACTAAATCTTTTCTCGAAACAAAAGTCCATTCTCTCCATGGAGCAATTATTTTAATTTTAGGATTTAAAGCATATGCTGATAATTCAAATCTAACTTGATCATTACCTTTTCCAGTAGCTCCATGACAAATTGCATCTGCTCCTTCTTTCTTAGCAATTTCAATAAGTCTTTTACTAATCAAAGGTCTAGCAATAGACGTTCCGAGAAAGTACTCTCCTTCATAAATAGCATTAGATCTAAACATTGGGTATACATAGTCTTTAACAAAATCTTCAGTTAAGTCTTCGATATATATTTTTTTTATACCTAGCTTTTTGGCCTTTATCCTAGCATCTTTTGTTTCAGATCCTTGTCCTATATCAGCAGTAAATGTTATAACCTCACAATCATATTTTTCCATTAGCCATTTAGCAATGACTGATGTGTCGAGGCCTCCAGAATAAGCTAGTACAACTTTATTGAATTTCATTTTGCTTATCTTCAGACTCACTATCGACTATAGGTTTGACCCATTTGAAACCTTTATCAGTGGACTCTTTTTTCCAGAATGGAGCTTCTGCTTTTAGTGACTCCATAATATCGCGTGTGGCATTAAAAGCGTTATCTCTATGCTCCGACCAAGTAGCTACTATGACTATTGGATCAGTAGGTTCTAGTAATCCTACTCTATGGATAACCAACCCATCAATTATTTTATATTTTTTAATTGCAGCATTTACTATATCTTCTAAATACTTCTCTGTCATTCCTGGATAATGTTGTAATTCCATGCCTGTTACATCGGAATCTTCATTGAAGTCTCTCATAGTTCCCAAAAATACTGATGACGCTCCAATTTTTGGATCATTTTGAAGATCATTTCTCTTATAATCTACCAATGATTGCCATGGATCAAATTTCTCATCTATTATCTCTATTTTCATAATTAACCACCTGTAACTGGAGGAAAGTAAGCTACTTCATCTCCATCATTTAATTTAAAGTCTCTATCAACATATTTATGATTAACAGCTATCAGTATATCCTTGGGGACGTTAACTTTTACTGTTAATTCTTTCCATAACTCATATACAGATAAAGAAGTTTCGAGATTTAAATCTTCAGATTCTATTTTCATTAAATCCCTAACACTAGCAAAATATTTGACATGTATTTTCATGAGTTTGTGCATGTATCATAGTTATAAAAGCAACTATTATCAACAAAATTAACAATTTGCTTACAAAAAGTCAAAAATCATGACAATAAAAGAACTAGATCTTATTTTTTCTAGCTTGATTACCAAGTATGACCCCAAGAAATATTGACCCGAAACATATGAAAGCTAATATCCATTCTCCATTCATAAAGCCAGAATATATGGGAACCAAAGGAAAGAACATGGCAGTAGCAAAAAAACCGACTAGTATTTCTAATAACCCAAAGTTCGGAAAGATTTGAATTAATAGTTCATATGCTGCCAAATAACCAGCCAGTATAGCTACAGAATAGAATATATAACTTAGAATTGCATACATAACTAAATATTAACTGGCTATATTAAATATTACAATGATATAAAGTTAATACAATATTCAACCTCCAATAAAGGACATCTCAACTTTATTTTTTTTATTTTTTACAAGTCTTTTGGTAAATCTAAGCTGAGAATACTGATCATCTCGTTCTAGCCAGATTTTTTTAAAGAAATCTTCTAGAGACAGATTGTCATTCCTTAAATAATGAGAAAAATCATATCCGGTATCAGAAAATAGACAAGTATAAAATTTACCATCGGCAGATAACCTTCCCCTATTACAATTTGTACAGAAAGGTTTCGATATAGATGATATAAAAGCAATATTTATAGGATGCCCATCTATTTGCCATTTTTCAGATGTTGAATCCTTTTTATCAGCTACCTTACTTATAGTATAATGTTCCTTGATAAGGTTGATAGTGTCTTGAGAGGTGAATACGTTCTCCGAGTTCCAATTATTTGACTCTCCAACATCCATATATTCTATAAATCTCAACTCTACTTTTTTATTTAAAAAATTTTTTACCATCTTAAGGATTTCATGATTATTGATACCTCTAATTACTACCATGTTAATTTTGACAATTCCAAATACATCCACAGCAGCATCTATAGATGCTAAAACTTTGGATAGGTCATTATTGATAGGGTTCATTAAATTAGCAGATTCGTTAGATATAGAATCCAAACTAATTGTGATTGCGCTTAAACCATTATTCTTTAATAGATTAATTTTATCCAAATCTAATAATGAACCATTTGTTGTGATTGCGATCTCATCGATCAGAGCATCCTTCTTGAGGCCCTTAACCAATAATTCTAAATTTTTTCTGAGTAGCGGTTCGCCGCCAGTTAATCTAACTTTCTCCAAGCCATAGTCTTTTAGGGTTTTTACAACTTCAATAATTTCCTCATAACTAAGTAGTTCATTTTTTTGTAAAAATTTATGTCCCTTTCCAAAAATATCCTTAGGCATACAATATGAGCAACGATAATTACATTTATCTGTAATAGAGATTCTTAAATATTTAAAATTTCTTGATAATTTATCAATAACCATATTAGCTACAGAAACCACATTTCTGATCTTTTGTAATTTTAATCTTTCTAAAATCAAGGTTCTTTATATCAACCAACAATAATTTACTTTCTAGTTTTTCGCCGAAATTTAATAACAATTTTATGCTTTCTGCAGCCTGTATACTACCAATTAAACTTGTTAACATTGACAAAACGCCCTGATCAATACATGCAATATTTTCATCATCCACATCGTTATAAAGACAATTATAACAAGGCATACCTTTTAAATCATTTCTAAATATAGCAACCTGTCCTTGTAATTTGATTGCAGCACCCATAATTAAGGGTTTTTTATGGAGCAGTGTTGCCTTATTGATAATTGACCTAGTTAAAAAATTATCTGTAGCATCTATAACAAGATCAGCATTTTTAATTATATTATTTGAGTAGTCTGAAAATCTAATGTTATGCTTATTAATAACTAAATCTGGATTAAGCATTTTTAGCTTTTTTTCTGCAATATCAACTTTACAAAATCCTATATCATTTTGAGAATATAAAATTTGTCTTTGCAAATTAGAATCTTCGATAATATCATTATCTATTATAGATAATGTACCTAAACCTGATGTTGCTAAGTATTGGGCAACCGGACAACCTAAGCCTCCTAGACCTATCAATACTATATGCTTGGTATTGAGTAACTCAATTCCTTCTGTTTGAATTTCATCTAGCAATATATGTTTATTATACTTGAGTAGATCCTTATCCGTGAGATTAATTCTATTTATTACTTTTTCTTTCATTAAATTTGTCAAGCTGTTCTTTTGTTGCCTCTTTTTGATACTTGTCCTTATATTCAGAATATGGCATTCCGTAAACCATCTCTCTAGCTTCATCATATGTGATTTTATTACCTAGTTTTTCTGCTTCTGCCATATACCATTTCGAGATGCAATTGCGACAAAAATTCGCAAGGTTCATCATATCGATATTTTGAACATCCGGATTGCTTCTTAAATGTTCTAATAATTTTTGAAAGGTTGCTGATTCAATCCTTAATTTATCATCATCTAACATATATCACCTCTTATTAATTATATATCAATATAACATAAAAGAGGCCCATCTATATGACCCTTGTTTTAGGTTTTCTGGCATTATCACCATTCTGCGATAACTGTATTCCAAATATTATTACTATCAAGCCAAAAAAGTAATTCCATAAAGCAGCTTCATCAAAAAATATAACGCCAAATAGTATTGCCCAAACTGGTATTAAATAGTTCATCATAGAAATGAAGGTTGCTCCTGAAGATTGGAGTATCTGAAAATATATGATGGTAGCAATTGCTGTACAAAATACACCTAAAATGAAAACAGCCAAAATATAGTTAATGTCGCCACCACTAACTGGAATTATACTTGGGTTGAAACCAAGGTAAATTATCATAATGAGTGCTGAGTATAAAGTGACTCCAGTGGATGCATGAAGCGGGTTAGTAATTTTATATTTTTTGCCATAGATAGCTGCAAATGAATATAGTATTGCTCCTGATATCACCATTAGTTCGGAAGACAATCCATCTAAGAATGAAGTTTCGAGAATATTTTTACCTGGCATTATAAGTATAATAACCCCTGTAAAAGCGATTAAAAAGCCGATAATTTTTTTCTTAGTCATTTGCTCATCATCTAAAAAAAAATGAGATAGTATCAGTGTAGAAATAGGCATCGTTGACATTAATATTCCGGCTAATGAACTATCAATTCCCATTTGGCCATAAGATATTAATAAAAAAGGAGCCACGATACCGACTAAACTCATGAATGTGTAATATTTCCAATCAGATATTTTGATTTCAACTTTTTTAAAATAGATCAAAACAAAAATGACCAAGATTAGAGAAGCTATTAACAGTCGTCCTGTAACAAGTATTTCGGGTGTATACATCTCTAGGGCAAATTTATTAAGGGTGAATGCACCTCCCCATATTGCAGATAATAATAATAATAAGATCCAATTTATTGTATATGCATTCATCTTAAGCTATCCTTTTTTAATAATGAAAATTTTATCTATAAATGTGTCAGAGCCACAAAAGATCATCTTTAATGGTAAAGAGCTTATCACAAGTATATATAAAAAACCCATCGATGGCTCCGTAGATGTCTCTGATATTGGAATATCCGGTGATAGACAAGCAGATTTAAAGGTACATGGCGGATATGATAAAGCTATATATGCTTATTCTTATAAACATTATAAAAAGTGGTCAGATGAGATGGGTCAAGATTATAATGATTATGGTTTAGTTGGTGAAAACTTAACTATAGATGATTTCGATGAAAAGCTTGTAAAGATTGGAGATGAGTTTGAAGTAGGAAATTGTACTTTTCAAGTATCTCAACCAAGAATACCTTGTTATAAAATAGGGATAAAAATGAATAGCAGAGATTTTCCTAAAAAGTTTTCAAGCAGCGGGCTCCTTGGGGCTTATTTGCGAGTTATAAAAGCTGGATCAATACAAAATGGAGACGAGCTTAAATTAGTAAAAACTAATGAAGGCAGTCTCTCGATATTTGATATTTCAGATATTTTATTTAAAGATGTAAATAATGTAGAAAAAATGAAAGCAGCGCTGGATCTTAAATATTTGACAGAAGAAATAAAGGAGAGATTTAGAGAGCGTTTGATGAAACTTGGAGATTTTAGTTCTTTATAAGCCATGAAAGTATCAAATATTAAAATTATTGATGACTCTGTACAATCCGTAAGTTGCTCAGGTGACAAAAATAGTGGCTCTCATCCAAAAATATTTCTAAAACTTATAGATGAACAAGGATCTATAGAGTGCTATTATTGTGGCAAGACGTTTATACATAAATCAAAATTTAAGAAGAATAATGTTTGAAGAAAGAAAATCAGTAAAAGAAGTTGAAGAGGGCTCCAATTTAAGTCCAAAATTTAATGATAAAGGCTTCATACCAGTTGTCACAACAGATTCAAAAACTGGAGTACTTCTTATGCATGCATTTATGAATCAAGAAGCTCTGAGACTCACAATAGAAACGAAAGAAGCGCATTATTATAGTAGAAGCAGGGAATGTATTTGGCATAAAGGAGCCACGAGTGGTTTTGTGCAAAAAGTGGATCAAATACTCATTGATGATGATCAAGACTGTGTCTGGATTAAAGTAACAGTCACAGGTAATGCAAGTTGCCATGTTGGCTATTTGTCTTGTTTCTATAGAGAGATTAAATATGATGGTCAGAAAGCAAAATTAATTTTTACAGAAAAAGAAAAAGTATTTGATCCTGATGATGTATATGGAGATGCTCCAAACCCAACAATTTTATAAATTATTTAGATTCAAGTTTTGACTAAAAAACTGAGCTAAAGCACCTGTTAAATAGAGAATGATTATGACATAAATAGGACCCATATTTTGCATTGTGTCAATAAAATAACCGACGGAACCTATTACGAAATTATAATTTGAAACATATTCTTGCGTGAAATAAATAAATATAAGCACTGGACCTAGTATTAATGAGCCAATAATAGTACTTTTTATAAAATTTTTAAAAAATGACATATAATAAAAAAATAATTAATAAACTCAGTATAACAAAGAAATCTTTATGGTCACTAATTTTAGCTGCCAAAGAAAAAATATATTTAGAAGATACTACAGAAACTCTTATATCTATCAAGAAAACCATAGGTAGAAAAGAGTATAGGTTTTCATATAATTCAAAAACACAAGCTATATCGAATAGTAATTTTGTGCTAGATAATTATGGGACGATGTTATTTTCTTTATTTCTCCCTATTATATTCAATAATAAGAATGAGCCATATTTAATAGCCCATTTAGCTCAAACGCTAGATGGTTTTATTGCTACTGATTCAGGTGAATCTAAATATATTAGCTCAAATGATAATTTGACGCATATTCATATGATTAGGGCGATATCAGATGTTATTATTGTTGGTTATAAAACAGTTGAATTAGACAATCCTATGTTAACAACCAGACATGTCAAAGGTGAAAATCCAATGAGAATAATTATCGATAAAAATAATAAGTTATCTAAAAAATATAATGTTTTCAAAAACCCTGATGGTCATACTTATAAATTAATAAGTGATAACATTTCAATAAAGTCAGATAATATATTTCAGTTACCATTAGTTGCTGGTAATTTTGATATTTATGACATCTATATTCTAATGAAAAAATTAAAGAAGAAAATTATTTTTATTGAAGGTGGAGGCTCCACAGTTTCAAATTTTTATAATAATGGCATATTAGATAGACTTCATATCTGCATCAGTCCATTCATTCTAGGTAAAGGGAGAAGTAGTTTTATAACTCAAAGAAAAAAATCACTGGATGAAGTAGCCGATCATAATATTAAATATTTAAAAATGGGTGAAGACATATTATGTGATATAAATCTATCTTAACTTAAGTCTCAATAAGAAATATAGACCTGGCAATGAACATATTAAATTTAAAACTCCATACATAATAGCCACACTGATACTAACAGATGCTGATAATCCCAAAAGAAAAGAAATCAATAAGGCAGTAAATTCCCTAACACCCCAACCTCCTATGCTTACAGGCAATGTCATAGAAAATAAAATAATTGGGGAGAAAACTAAAAAAGCAAAATAGTCAATGTGTAGTCCAAGTGATATAGCAGATATAATATAAATAAGAATGTAAGATATTACTACAAAAAAGGACAATATAATATGTCGCCAGAAAACTTCACCTGTGAATACTTTTAAAAAATTTTGTCCATATTTCTTATAATAGATATATTTTTTTATTTTAAGCTTAAAAATATACTTAAATATATAGAATACTATCAATAATGGAATAGAGAGATAAAGAAAGGCTATGTATTTTTGATTCAATATAAAATATAAAGAAAGAGACATGATAAAAAATGATAAAAGCATTATTTGTCCAGATAGTCTCTCAAATATTACTGACTGAAAAGACCTGCCTAATTTAAAAATCTCTTTTTTATTCTCAGCATGATAGTAGATACGAAAGATATCTCCAAATATCCCTCCAGGAAAAATATTATTCATAAATGTCGATATATAATAAAACCTAATAGAATTAACAAAACTAATATTGAGATTAGTATATCTAGAAATATACATCCATCTATATGCTGATAGGAGATATTGAATAATGCTTATAAATAATATTATAAGAATGAAATTAATATTAATTAATTTAAAAGTATTAATGATATCATGTCCATAGTTATCAAATACTATATAAATTAAGCTAATTGATATTATATATTTAAATAAATCTGATATCTTTATCATGTTGCAATCAAGATATCTTTATGACCAACTTGCACATTACTTTTTTTTAACTTTATATCACCGGTTTTAGCCTGAAACCATTCATCCAGGATATCTTGATCAATTAATTCATATCTTCTTAATGGTTTGTAAATGGTATTTAAGTATGAGTTTTGAAAATATCTATCGTTATGAGTATCTGAATTTAGTTTCCATGATGAATCAGCTATAGTAACTCTGAAACCTTTTCGAGAAGATAGATTCTTAATTGTCTCAATATTTTTCAAACCTAAAGCAATACCTAGAGTTTTCTCTTGCTGTTGATGTTTATTAAACATACTAATAATATATTTATCATATTTATTTTTATTTTGCCATATTACTCTCCCATCAAAACATATAGAAAAATAAATAACTTTATTTACTTGAATGGTATTCAATATTTTCTTTATATAATTTCTAGATAGTAGATCTGAGACTGCTGATAAACTGATAATATCATAAGAGTTCATCGACTCAATAGACTTCAATAAGTCTTGTTTTTTTAAAGTAATACGACTAATTTTTTTTGATCCTTTTTTTTGATATTGAAATGATGTAGGATTATTTTTTAGTAATTCTATAGATTTTTTTAAAAAGGATTTTTTAGTCGTAATATAGAAGTCTTTTAGTAATGCTTGGTCATGATCAGCAATTAGGAAGTTATTATATAAAATATCTCTTGAATTACACCATCTTAAAAAAGAACCGTTTCCTCCACCAATATCTAAAATATTTTTAAAAAAATTATTATCTTTTTTATATAAATCTAATAGTAAATTACTCCTAGACATTGAATCATATGGTTCTCTTGATTTAATCCATGTTAGACCGAATTTGTTAGCTGGCATATAATGCTCTTTTCATGGTTCTAGCAGTATTCGCCCAGTTATAATATTTGAGACAACTATCATTTACCACTGATTCTCCCAATAGACAATTTTCAACAGCATTGGATAATTTCTCAACATCATTAACTGGTATAAAACATACGTTGCCTCCTTTCAAAACTTCTCTTAATACAGGTAAATCGCTAGTAATAATATTTAAGCCTAATGCTGATGCTTCTACAAGTGAAATACCGAATCCCTCATAAAATGTTGGTAGAACAAATATCTTGGAGTTGATCATATATTTCATTTTATTATTATTAGAAATATTTCCTAAAAAAGTGACCTTATCATTAATTTTGTATTTAGTGATTTGATCAATAAGATTTAGATAATAAGGATCTTTGTTAGAATATTTTCCAATAATATTGAGATGCCAATTTTTTCTAACTTTTGCTAGTGCTTCAATTAATATATTGTAACCTTTTCTTTCTATTACACTGCCTATTGCTAGGATATTCTTTGCATCCATATGTCGTTTATTGACATAATATCTCCTATCTATTCCTGGATATGCTACTTCCATTTTAACAGCTCTATATAAAATTGAATTTATAACTTTTTTCATATTATAACTGACAGTAATTATAGATTTAGAATAACTAAGTGCTCTTTTTTCATTAAAATATAAATTTAGATTTGACATTTTTCCCTGTTTACTTTCTAGACAACATGGATGATGTACAAGAGTATGAATATTATTATGAAATAAAAAATATATTTTATTTGCTAAGTAACCATCTATAAGTATTATTGACTTTTTAGGCAAATTATTTACTAAATATGATAACTTAACACGGTCAATTGTATTTGAAACAATTATTTTCTTTGCAGAAACACATATCTTTTTTAAATGCTTACTGACTTCATTATCATATAATGAGCCACCAGTTATAGTATCTCTAAATTCAGGAAAAATAAAAAATAACTTTTTCATTAATCAATTTTTTTTTCATATGAAGCAGAGGCTATATGAGACTCATTTAATATCATTTTTACACTATATATTTTTGATATATTATATTGTTCATTATCAAGTTTTGTAATAAAGTCATTTGTGAGTTGGTATGCTAAAAACTCAGTTGTAGTGATAATTCCTTTTAAAGATTCTATTTCATCAAGATTTTTATAATTATATAAATCGATACAATCTTTTAATAACTTAGATGCAATCCCAATATCTATAACAACATTCTTGTCGGATATTTCTTTGCTGGATATTATTAGATCTATCACATATGTTGCGCCATGTAGATTTTTAGCAGGCCCAAAGAAATCATCTCTAAGACTATGCGCTATGAATAAATTATCTCTCACTTTAACTTCATACATTTTTTTTGACTCCATAATCTATAACTTTGCAATAAAAATTTTTATGCTTTGAAATATTAGAAAAAAATTTTGGTAGATCATAAAAATTTATCATATTTTTTTCTATTAAATTATCTAGCTTATCATCATTTAATAAGCTAATTGCTAGTTTCTTCCTATCACTATTTTTCCAATATTTGCTTCTATTATGAGACACTTTAGATACTTGAGAAAATATAATTTTAGCTCTTTTTGATAGAAATTCTTCACCAAATCTAACTTTTGTAATATTATCTCCATACCAGCTAAGAATACATATAGTTGTCTCATCTTGTATATGTCGAGATAACTCATTAATAACTGAAGCATTGCCTGAGCATTCATAAATTATATTTGCCTGATATGATGCAGGTATTTTTTGATCAAATTTAATATTAAATAATTTAGCCATCTTTCTTTTTCTATTATCCTTATCTATTAATAATATTTCAATTCCAGGAATTGCTTTTAATATATATGCCATTAACAATCCAACAATGCCTGCGCCTATAATCAATATTTTATCTCCACAAGATGGTAACGTGTCCCACATTGCATTTATTGCAGTTTCCATATTTGCAGTTAGTAGACATCTTTTGATAGGGACTGAGTTAGGTATAATTGCAAGTTCATTTTCATCTAATACATACTGAGTTTGATGAGGAAATAATGTATATACATATTTATCTTTATAGACTCTAGATCCCTCGATGACTTTCCCTATGCTCATATAACCGTATTTTACAAACCCTCCAAACTCACCCTCTTGAAACGGACACTTCATTAAGCTTCTCTGACTCTTGGGAACTTTTCCAGTATAGACTATTTTTTCAGTCCCATAACTAATCCCGCTATAAATAGTTTTTATCAAAGCTTGTTTTTTTTGAGGTATACTTAAAGAGTGTTTTTTAATAAAACTAGCGTTTCTTTTTTTTACCCAAAATGATTCAGCTGTGAGTTTTGACATAATTTTATAACCAAATAATGAATAAATCTATTTTAAAAATAACTTTTTATACGTACATATTTTCAATATTGATACTCTTAGTTGCTTTCAAGGAAGAAGTAACAATATTTATCTTACTACAATATTCTATGTTTTTTTTATGTATTTCATACCTAATTTTTAGATACTTTATCGAATCAAGCATAAAAATATTCAGTTTAGCATCAAAAATTACATATATTCGACTATCAATATCAATACTTCTTCTTACAGTTTCTATAAATTCAAATATTAGCTCAAGCATTTTTGATATTTTTTACACTGAGAGAGTTTTTATTCTTCTTGCTATAATTGCGTTGCTACTTGATGGATTAGATGGCTTTATTGCACGAAAATATGATCAAGTTAGCAAATTTGGAGAATTAATTGATCAAGAAGCTGATAACTTTTTAATGTTTGTAATGTCGATATCCCTCTATCTTAATAGAGAAATAGGTTTATATGTATTTCTTATTCCTGCATATCGATATATATTTATTATCTCCATGGCAAAATATCCTTGGCTAAAATATACCTTGCCTAATAGCCAATTACGTAAAGTTGGATGTGCTGGTACAATATTGATAATGATCATATCGCAAGATCCTTACATTACTAATGATGTTACAGTATTTTTAGTAATTTTATCACTGATTATAATTACATTTTCTTTCTCAAGAGATATAATTTGGCTATATAGGAATAAATATGAAAAAATTTAGATATGCATTGTTTTTAACTTTCTACTTAATATCACCAGCAGCATTTGCTGATGATGAAATATATATTCTAGATGAAACTCATCTAAGTATAGGTTTCCTGGTGGATCATGCGGGCTATGCTCGTACATTAGGAATGTTTACTAGGGCTAGCGGCTCATTCAAATATGATGATGATAATAGTTTAGTATCTGATATTGAAATTATCATTGATACTGCTAGTGTCTTTACAAATCATGATAAAAGAGATTCGCATCTTAAAAGTCCTGATTTTTTAAATGTTGATCAGTATCCAGAAATGACTTTTAAAGCTGATATTAATGATTTAAAACTCAATCCGGGTAAGATAGCAGGTAATCTTACATTGCTTGGAATTACAAAACCCTTGATACTGAATGCAACAATCAATAAAATTGATATCTACCCGTTTCGCGTAGGATTGTCAAAACCAAAAGTAATGGGTGTTTCAGCTACTGCTACTTTCAAAAGATCAGACTTCGGTATGAATTATGCTGTAAAAAAGAAATTGGTCGGAGATGAAATAGATTTAATAATTGAATTTGAAGCTAGAAAACAATAATGAAAAATAAAATTATCCCACTAGATTCCGATAAATTAAAAATATATATTGATCAAGTAGGTTATACAAAAGATGATGTATTATTGGAATTAAAAAACGAGACAGAATTATTAGGCGATATCTCTATTATGCAGATTGGCGAGACCCAGGGATCTCTCATTGAAATGATGTGTCAGATAGGTCAGTTTAATAAGTGCATAGAGATTGGAGTTTTCACTGGTTATAGTTCAATATGTATTGCCAAAGGTATGCCTGAAAATGGGAAACTATATGCACTAGATAATTCTAAAGAGTTTACTGATATCGCAAAAAAATATTGGAGTAAAAGTGGATATAATGAAAAGATTGAATTAATAATTGGTAATGCACTTGACTCTTTAGATGAGTTTCTTAAAAAAAATATGTATGGTACCTTTGACTTTATATTTATTGATGCTGACAAAAATAATTACTTAGATTATTACAAAAAGTCTCTACAATTGATTAAAAAAGGTGGAATGATATTAATTGATAATACAATATGGAAAGGCAAGGTTTTGGATGATAATGATAAAACGAAAAGTACAAAATCAATAAAAATATTAAATGATTACATAGCATCTGATAATAGTGTAAATCATTGTCTTTTAACACTATATGATGGAATGACTGTATGCATCAAAAAATAGATACGACAATAAGCTTTTACAAATTTACTAATATCTCAAATTTGGAAGATAACAGAGCGAAAATACATGAATATCTTAAAAAATTAAATATTTATGGAACAGTCATAATAGCTTCAGAAGGAATAAATGCAAATTTCTGTGGTAGCAAAGTAAATATAGAATTATGCAGAGTTTTTATATCTAAATTATTAAGCCTGGGTAATATACACTATAATAGGTCAGCTATTCGAGATAGAGTATTTACTAAACTTAAAGTAAAGATTAAGGATGAGATAATAAAGGCTGGTTTCACTATATCGGAAGAAACAGTCTCTAATAATAACTCCTTAGAACCCAGAGATTGGGATAAACTTCTTGATCAAAAACCACTTATAATTGATATGAGGAATAGATTTGAGTATCTTTTAGGAACATTTGAAAACTCAAAAAGCTTGGAACTACTTAATTTTAGTGATTTAAAAGAATCATTAGAAAAAACTAAAGGCATAGATACAAATAGAGATGTTGCGATATTTTGTACCGGTGGTATTAGATGCGAGAAGGCTGCTTTAGCTCTAAAAGAGATAGGTTTCAATAGCATCTTCCAACTTAAAGGAGGAATTATAAATTATCTAGACCAAGGCAAAGGTCACAATAAATGGGAAGGCGAGTGTTTTGTATTTGATGATAGGATCACATATTAATTAACAATGTATTCATCTGATTGAGATAAATCCAAAATATCTGACTCATGAGCCTGCTTCATGTTTTTGCTGACTGAAGGCTCGTCACTGCCTTTAATATATAACTTTATTTTTTTTGGGATAGGTGAATCAATAATCATTTTATTATTTGAACTAATTGAAAAATTCATCGGGAGGCTCTCTTTGCTAAATTTCCTGACAGCAAAAGGTACCTTAGAGTTATTTTCTCTAAGAATAAAAAATATATAATTATATTTCACTAAAGAGATATGCATTGGCTTTGAGAGTACTATCTTCAAATCAAATTCTCCTGATAACTCCATTTGTTCTAATGCCGCTAAGTATTGATCTTTGTCTTTTATTTTTGAATTAGATGCGATATCTCTCAAAATATTTTTTGTAAGCTCAGCATCATTTATATCAATAGAGTAATTTAATTTCATATTATATATATTGAGATTGGTGCTATCTATAGACAAAAGCTGATTAAAAGATTTAAGAATTACTTTTTTATTGGACTTTGGATCTAACTTAATCAAAACTGAAATATATTCCTCTAGAATAATCGGATCCGATGCGCTCAGCGACAAAGCTTTCTCATAGGCTAAATTTGCCGCTAATAACTTGTCAGTAATAATATATGATTTAGCTAACATTACCCATCCTTGATAATAATCAGGTTCATTTTGTAATTTCTCTTGCAACATGGGTATATTTTTTTTAATAGTTGAAATATTATTCCTAATTTCAGAATGCTTTTTTAAAATAGAGCTATATTCTTTGTAATTGATAATCCCGGATTCATTAAAAAATATTCCTAGCACTAGTATTAAGAGGCCAAAAATCATACCAATAAAAATTTTGTTTCCCATTGCTATTAAAGAATTTTCACCAATATTCTTGAAAAGAAGAATAAAGTAAAGAATAGTAACTAAGGATATTATTAGATATATCATTTATTGAGATTTTTCCTAAAAAGGACAAAAGTGATTAGTAATAAAAATATAAATGGACCAATCCATAATAATATATTTTGTACCCTAAAAGGAGGCTCATATAGTATAAAATCACTATATCTATCAGACATATATGTTTTTATATAATCTTCATCATGGCCATTTTTGATCATCAATTTTACTTTTTTCCTTAAGTCAACAGCAAGAGGCGCCTCTGATTCAGCAATATTTTGATTCTGGCAAACCATACATCTTATTTCAGTTATTAATTTATTGTATAATTTATCATCCTCTTGATTCTCTCCATATGTGTTAGAGGATAGAATAAATACTAAAAAACTGACTGAAAAAATTCTAATAATCATTTCCTATATTCTTAATTGTTGGCAATATCTCATTGTAATAGATATCCTCGCTTATGGCACCTATATACTTGGCCCTAATTATCTTATTCTCATCAATTAAAAATGTTTCAGGTACACCATAAACACCAAGGTCAATTCCTAGCTGTCCATCCTTATCAACTATATTGTATTCATATGGATTACCATAAATCTTTAGCCAACCTATAGCATCTTTATAATCATCTTTGTAGTTAATCCCAATAAGTTTTACTTTTTTATCATTTTTAATTATGTTTAATACTCGATGTTCTCTAACACATTCAATACACCAGCTTGCCCATATATTCAAAAGAAAGACATCATCTGGAAAAGTTGAAATATTTGCAAAAGATTGAGACTGCAGGATTGGTAAATTAAATTCAGGTAGACTTTTATCTATTAAAGGTGAATGTACTAATCTAGAATTAGTAAATAAACCTGCATAAAGCATAGAAATAAAAACAATAAAAACTACTATGTATATTTTATTATTCAAGATGTGCTGACCATTTTTAATTTTCTTCGTTTATTTAAAACGCTAAAGACTCCCCCAAAAACCATCATCAATGCTCCAATCCAGATTAACCTAATTAATGGTTTGTGATAAATTCTAACAGACCATTTACCCTCATCAATCATTGATCCCAACGTTATATACAAATCTCTACTCAACCCTGGGTCAATGCCTGCCTCCGTCATGGGCATTTCACTAGAATTATATAATCTTTTTTCAGGATACATGTCAGTAATAAATTTATTATTACTAAAAACCTTAAAATGAGCTATAACGGCGGAATAATTAGGTCCTTCACTTTCTTTTATATCGATAAACTTAAAAATATAATTTTTAATTTTTAACTCATCATTGATGCCTACTATGACCTCTTTTTCAATTTTATTATTCTCTACAATTGTAGCGCCAAGAATAAATACAGCCAAGCCTATATGAGCCATAAACATTCCAATATTATTAAAGAAGAATTTTATACCGCCTATGACTAATAATTTATTTATAATATCGTATAATAAGTTCAGAACTATCCATGCAAACAAAAAAAGTCCAATAAATATACTGGGGTTATATTCATCAAATAAAAAGAGACTAATTGATGAAACTATAGTTATTATGATCAAGCTAGTAAAAAAATATTTTACCTGATTTTTTGTGTCTTTCCTATTTGATAAAAATAAAAATGGAATATATCCAGCTAAAAATACTAAAGGTATCATTAATGGAAGGAAAACCGAATTATAATATGGCACGCCAACAGATATTTTTTCTAAACCAAAAATATCTAATACTAAAGGATACATGGTTCCAAGAAGTATTGTGAATGTTGCTGTAACTAGCAAGATATTATTTATTAAAAAGAAACTTTCCTTTGAAAAAAAATCAAAAGAAGTTTTATCATTCATTTTAGATGAATTTTTTAAATATAATATTAATGCTGCTCCCATTATAATCGCTAAGAATAATAATATGAAAGCTCCTCTTGCTGGGTCATTTGCAAATGAGTGTACTGATGTCAAAATACCTGACCTAACTAGAAAAGTTCCTAATAAACTTAAAGAAAATGCAATAATTGATAATAGAATAGTCCAGTTCTTAAACATGGATTTCTGTTCACAAGTAATTAATGAGTGTATTAATGCAGTTGTAATAAGCCAAGGCATGAAAGACGCATTTTCAACTGGGTCCCAGAACCACCAGCCACCCCATCCCAATTCGTAATAAGCCCACCAGCTTCCTAAAGCTATACCTAGAGTTAAAAAGCTCCATGACATTATCGCCCAAGGTCTAATCCACTTTGCCCATTCTGGTTTAAAGTCCTGTTTTAAAAGACATGTGACAGCAAAGCTGAACACAACTGATAACCCTACATATCCCATATAAAGCATAGGAGGATGTATAATTAGCCCAAAATCTTGCAATAATGGATTTAAGTCTTTTCCATCTATTGGGATAGATATATTTTTATCAAATGGGTTTGATGTAAATATAAGAAAAGCTAAAAAACCAAGATTTAATAATCCCATTATGGTTAAAAAATTCAATCTGAAATCAATATCTAGATTTTTACTATAAATGCTTGCCAAAAAAGTCCAAAAGCTTAAGACTAAACACCATAATAACATAGAGCCTTCATGGCCAGCCCATGTCGCTGATATTTTATAATAGTACGGTAGCAGTGAATTAGAATTTGAAGAAACATATTTCAATGAAAAATCATCTGTTAAAAAAGAAAATATCAAACATATAAAGGCAAGAAAAGTTAAAGGAAATTGTAACTTTGATGATGATAAAATTACTGAATCATAATCAGAATATACTTTAGATAAGATTGGCTTAGAGGCTATCAATAGTAGGACATTTAAGAATGCTAGTAATATTAAAAATGATCCAATGTATGCAGCCATATTATTTATAAATTTTCATTGATTCAGTCGTCTTCTCTAAAACTTTTTTATTTGTTTTTAAACTATCAAGAACTTCTGGCGGCATATATGTTTCATCATGTTTTGCTAAAACTTCTTCTGCATGAAATATTCCATCACTACCAAGTTTACCTCTTATCACGACGCCCTGTCCCTCTCTGAAAAGATCTGGTAAAATACCAGTATAACTGATATCAAGGTTTTCCTCATAATCAGTAATTGCAAATTTAATATTCATCGTATCTTTGCTTTTAGTCAATGTGCCGTCAACAACAACTCCCCCAACTCTAAAAACATAGTTTTCTGGAAATTCTGTATTAGTTATTTGAGAAGGGCTCCTATAGAATAATAAATTATCATTAAAAGTTTTTATAAACATAAAAAAAAGAACAGACAATAGTATTAAGATAATAGAAACATAATATATTCTTAGGGTTCGTTTTTTCACATTTTACACCTTTTCTTTAAGACTCTTTTTTATATCTCTATAATTGTAATAAAGTATTATTAGATTAAGTGCCATGGCAACTAGTACAACTGCATATGAAGAGAAGATATATATAAAATAGTTTTTCATAATCAAATAATAGCTCACAAATAAGATTACAAAAACTGCATTTAAAGTAATCTAATGTTTATTGTGCTACTTACATTAACTAGATTATCTAATTTTTATGGTGATGGGTGGATTTGAACCACCGACCTCAGCGTTATGAGTGCTGTGCTCTAACCAACTGAGCTACATCACCATTAAATATTAAATCGAAAGTAAATAACATCACCCTCTTGAACCATATAATCCTTGCCTTCTTGTCTCCAAACGCCATTACTCTTAGCCCCTTGCTCACCATTATTCTTGATATAATCAGCATAAGCAACAGTCTCTGCCCTAATAAATCCTTTTTGGATATCAGTATGTATAATACCTGAACATTCCTTTGCATTAAAATCTTTTTTTGCCGCCCAAGCCCTTGTCTCTTTAGGACCAGAAGTAAAGAAAGTCTTGAGACCTAATAATCGATAGCCTGTTCCTATTATTCTAGAAAGAGCGCTTTCTTCTATTCCCATATCTTTCATAAATGTTTCTTGATCCTCAGAATCTAAATCTACAATCTCTTGCTCTAGCTTTACATCTATAGTGACTAAATTTATATCATTGGATATTTTTTTTTGGAATTCTATAATCTCTTGCATATCAGTTTTGTCATTAATATTAGCAATCACAAACATAGGTTTCTTAGTTAATAGCTTAAGGTCATTAAGTTCAGATAATTCGTCGCTGAACTCAAAAGAAGATACAAAATTATCATTAGAAAGATGACTTATTAAATCTTCTAATTGAGAAATTAAAACATCCCTCTCCTTTGGTAGCATTTTGCTCTTCTTTAATCGCTCCAGATACTTAGTTGCAGTATTCAAATCTGCTAAGATTAACTCGAGATTTATATCTTGAAAATCTTCAAAAGGAGTAAAACTCTCTTTCACATGCAATATGTCATCATCTCTAAAAAATCTAACAACATGAGCAATAACATCAGTGCTATTAATATGACTCAAGAATTCATTTCCTAGACCCTCTCCTTTAGAGGCTCCTTTAATTAATCCCGCTATATCAACAAACTCTATAGATGCTTTAATTACATTTTTTGACTTATTAACGTTAGCTAAAGAATCAAGTCTCGCATCAGGAACCTCAACATAAGCAACATTAGGATCAATAGTACAAAAAGGATAATTATCAGCCGCTATTTTTTGTTTGGTCAATAAATTGAAAATTGAGGACTTACCTACATTAGGCATACCAACTAGACCGCACTTAAACCCCATTCGATTTATTCCCTTGATTTAATTTATTCATAAGTTTCGTAGATTCTCCTTGAAAAAAACTATCAATTTCTTCCATCAGAAATTTTATACTCTCATTGATAGTATTTTTATCTATTAGCGAAGGCTTTCCTAATACATAATCAACGACCTTATTCTTATCATGTGGCTTTCCTATTCCTATTCTAAGTCTCCAAAAGTTTTTGGATCCAAGCTGCTCAATAATACTATTAAGTCCATTGTGTCCGCCGCTTCCTCCACCATGCTTAAGTCTTATTTTACCGACATCAAGATCTAAGTCATCATAGATTATTAAAATATTCTCAGGTTGAATATTCTTATTTCTAATAAACTTTTTTATTGGGATTCCGCTATTATTTATATATGAGAGAGGCTTCATTATATGGAATAATTTAGATTCAAATTCATACTCAAAAAATTCCGATTCAAATTTTTTATTTAAAACGAATGTCTTGATTAATTTTTTAGCTAATAAATCGACAACCCAAAATCCAACATTATGTCTTGTGGGAAAGTATTTTTGTTCTGGGTTACCAAGACCAACTATAAGTTGTAATGACATTTGACTCATATTTGTAACTAAATGTAATTAAAAATTAGCTTTCTTTTGTATCATCAGAGCTATCTTCATTAGCAGCAGTATCATCTTTGTTAGCGGCAGCATCCTCTGGTTCGGCGATTGCTTCAGGAGCTTCAGTCTCAATAACTTCTTCAACAGGTTGATAACATTTTACTATTGCGGAATCATGGTCTTTATCGGCAACAGACAAAAATTCAACACCCCCTGGTAATTTAATTTCGGTTAGATGTATGCTTTGATTTATGTCAAGTTCTTGAACATCAACTTCAATATTTTCTGGAATATCTTTTGGCAAACAACTTATTTCCACATCAGTTATTATATGAGAGATAACTCCACCTGAAGTTTTTACTCCCACGCAAGTATCTTCATTTATGAAGCTTAATGGTACATTTACAGTAATTTTAACATTCTGATCTACTTCAAGAAAATCTATATGAGTAATATGTGATTTCTGAGGGTCTCTCTGTATATCTTTTAAAATTACCTCAATTCTAGTTTTATCGACATTCAAATCAATTACATTACTGTAAAATTGAGGATCCTTAATTTGATTAGTTAACTCAAAACTATTAACTAAAATCGACTGATTATCTTTGGAAGCACCGTATACTTCTGCCGGCACCAGATTTTCTCTACGATAGCGTTTGGATGCTCTTTTGCCAAAATTCTCTCTTTTAGTTCCACTTAATATATATTGTGATGTCATATCTCTATCTTCCAAAAATGGGATTATACACTAATCCATGAAAAGTGTACTAACTGATTCTCTCTGATGAATCCTTCTTATTGTCTCAGCTAACATTTCTGATACCGATATTTGCCTAATATTCTTAATATCTTTAGCTTTTTCATGCAATGGAATTGTATCAGTTACAATTATCTCATCAAGCATTGATTTCTTGATATTTTCATATGCTTTGCCAGATAATACTGGATGAGTAATATAAGCCAATACTTTTTTTGCTCCTTGTCCTTTGAGAGCTTTTGCGGCACCACATAAAGTGCCTGCTGTATCAACGATATCGTCTACCATAATGCAAGTCATGCCGGAAACATCACCAATTATTTGCATAACTTCAGAGACATTAGCTTCGGGTCTTCTTTTATCTATTATTGCTAAATCACAATTTAATTGCTTTGCCAAAGCTCTCGCTCTTACTACTCCTCCAATATCTGGAGACACTACAAGCATGTCAGGATGCTTTTGCTTATATATATCTGCAACTAACAACGGAGTTGCGTATATATTATCGACTGGAATATCAAAAAATCCTTGAATCTGGTCTGCATGTAAATCAATTGTAAGCAATCTATCAATATCGACACTTTCTATCATATTAGCCACTACTTTTGCAGTAATCGGCACACGTGCCGACCTAACTCGTCTGTCCTGCCTCGAATACCCAAAATATGGAACAACTGCAGTAATTCTCTCAACTGATGACCTTCTTAATGCATCTGTCATTATCATGAGTTCCATTAGATGATTATTCGTTGGCTGGCAGGTCGGTTGAATTATAAAAATATCTTGTCCTCTTACATTCTCTTGTATTTCAACAGAAACTTCACCATCACTAAATGTAGTAACGCTTGCTTTACCAACAGATAACTTTAGGTGTGATGCAACATCAGAAGCTAATTTTTTGTTAGAGTTTCCTGAAAAAATCATTAAAGGTTTGTCATTTTTCATACTATGTACCATTTTAAACTGGGGTGGAAGGATTCGAACCTCCGAATGACGGGATCAAAACCCGCTGCCTTACCGCTTGGCGACACCCCAAAAT
>MDSV01022735.1_pt1 | contig 30392 bp, 27 predicted proteins | sample 810851 | NCBI WGS metagenome assembly MDSV01 (sample SAMN05326640, study PRJNA326480) | marine metagenome | isolation source: seawater | place: Atlantic Ocean: North East | collected 2012 | reverse complement strand
TGGTGTGTGCTATTAATTGTTGTTTTTAAAAATGCTCTTTTTAATCCAATTAAGTTGAGTCCTTTTAAATAATTTCTGTTTCCAATTGACAATCCGTATGGAATTACATCATTTAAAACACCTGTCATGCCGCCAACCATTGCTAACTTTCCAATTCTTGTAAATTGCTGTACTGCAGAGTTTCCACCAATTATAGCTTCATCTTCAACAATCACATGTCCACCAAGCGGTACATTATTTGCAATAAGTACATTATTTCCAACAACACAATCATGTGCAACATGTGAGGAGATCATAAATAAACAGCCGTCTCCAACTTTTGTTATACCTCCACCACTTTCAGTTCCAAGATTAATAGTAACGTATTCTCTAATTATATTATTTTTTCCAATAACCAGTTTGGTATCTTCTCCTTTGTATTTTAAATCTTGCGGCGATGTTCCAATACTTGCAAATGGAAATATTTTTGTTCCTTTTCCAATTTTGGTATCTCCTTCTATATGTACATTTGATACTAATTCTACACTATCCTCTAGTTGGACTTTTGGGCCAATATAACAAAATGGTCCAATCTTAACATTTTTTGAAATTTTAGCTTTTGAGTCTACTACACTTGATTTATGAATCATTATTTTCTATCTACTATGGTTGCCGACCACTCAGCATCGGCCATTCTTTTTCCATCAACTTTTGCAGTTCCTTTATATTTCCATACTCTACCATGAGACCTCACTGCTTCTATATCTAAATGTAATTCACAATCAGGTATAACTGGATTTCTAAATTTAGCTTTTTCAACACTCATTAAGTAAACTAATTTATTTTCATATTCTTTCGGATCTATACCATGTGCAGTCAAAGCAGCAGCAGCTTGACCAAAAGCTTCAACAATCAATACCCCTGGCATTACTGGTTGTTCAGGGAAATGTCCTTGAACATAGAACCCGTTTTTTTTTACATACATTATTGCTGTAGCAGATTTTAAAGGAACTATTTTAGTTAACTTATCAATTAATAACATAGGTTCTCTATGCGGTAATAAACTCTCTATCTTTTTTTTATCTATTTCAGTTTCTTTCATTTTTTTTGGTTTTTTAAAAATTCTTTTAAAGGTACAGCAGGGTATCCCATCACTATTTGATTATCCTCAATATCTTTTACAACACCACTGCCACCTCCTATTTTCACATTATTTCCAATTTTAAGATGACCAGAAATACCAGCTTGGCCTCCTATTGAAACATTGTCACCTATTGTAGAACTACCGGCAAATCCAACTTGGCCAGCAATCATACAATTATTTCCTATCTTTACATTGTGCGCAATATGAACTTGGTTATCTAAATATGTATTTTTTCCAATCTCGGTATCATCTACTGATCCTCTATCTATAGTACAATTTGATGCTATTTCAACGTTATCATTTATAATAACTCGTCCAATATGCGGAAATTTTATATTATTACCTTTTATAGGAATAAATCCATAACCTTTTAATCCTATATTACTTCCATCTTGTATCACTACATTATTCCCTAATATTGTATTTTTTAAAATTACATTTGAACCAATAACACAATTTTTACCTATAACGACATCATGTTCAATAATTGAATTTGAACCAATCATAGTGTTTTTATCAATTTTAACACCTTTACCAATTAAAACATTATTACCAAACTTTACACCTTTTAATTTAATTTTAGTGGATAACCGCAAGGTATTGTCTGGAAAATCAATATCAGCATTTATGTATAATTTTTTAAGAACATTAGCCAATTCATATAGTACATTTTTAACAATAATTTTTTCTGTATATTCTGGTAAAAATTTTTTCAATTTTTCTGTTGTAATACAGTAGGATGCTTTGGTTGTGGAAGCTGAAGATTTATATTTTATTGAATCAAAAAAAGTTAAATCAAATTTTTTTGCTCTATAGAGCGGTTCAATGTTATTGAGTTTTGAATTTTTATTTTTAATTTTAGGGAAAATACTATTTATCGAAATATTTTTTTTTTTTAAAAAAAAACGGTAATTTCATTTAAAATTATTTTAAATTAATTGATTTAAGTTTTTTATTTAATAAATCAGTTATTTCTTTTGTAATATCAAGGTTTTCATCAGCTAAAAGAATGCTTTTTTTATCTAAAACCATACGAATCTTTTTTTCATTCATGTAATCTTTTATTATTGGATTGAGATTTTTTAATAATTCGGTTCTTGCTTTAGATCTTTGTTTGGCAACTGTATCTAAAAGTTTGTTTCTTTGATTTTGAAGAGATGCTACCTTTTCCCTAAGTTTTGTAACCTTTGTTTTGTAATCTTCAGGTGAAATCAATTTTTTTTGTTGAATTATTTTTTTTTCCTCTTCCTGAATTGCTTTTTCACTTTTTTGCAGACTCTTAATTCCGCTATCTAGTTTTTTTTTCAAAAAAATCTGTGCTTCTTTACCCGCTTTACTTTCATTAAGTACGTATTTAAAGTCTACATAGTGAGGAGGTTGTGCTCCAGAAGTTGTCTGTAATAACAATATAAAGAAAAAAAATAATATATACTTTGTTTTTTTCATTAAAAAGTCGTACCCAAATTAAAATTAAAACTTTCAGTTACATCGGTAGATGCTTTAGAAAGATTTGTTGCAAATGTAAAATTCATCGGTCCTAAAGGTGAATTCCAATTCATTATTGCTCCAGTAGAAGATCTAATCTTATTACTGTCATCTATAGTTGAATCGTAGTCTACTCCCCAAACATTACCAAAATCTAAAAATAATCCAAAATCTGTATTAGAAGATTCTGGTAGCAAGTTTGGTAAATTGGCCTCGAAATTTATTGCTGCAGCATAATTACCTCCAATATGATCTGTTCCATCCAAAGGTCCAATTTTTCCTTTCTCAAAGCCTCTCATTCTTTTACTACTCAAACCTCTTCGTTTACTTAACATTACATCATCGGAACCAAGTCCATTAATCGCTGAAATAAATATTTTTCCAGCACCAATAATGTCCTCAGTTATTGTTTTATAATTACTAGAAGAAATAGTATTCGCTATAAAGGACTTATCTGCATAAACTGGTAAAGTTTGATTAAATCTTAATATCGATCCACTTGTAGGCATAAAAGTTCTATTACGCTTATCATATGTAAATCCATAATTTGCTGAAATGTCGTCAAATGTACCACTTTGTTTTTTTAAAGAGGAGCTAGCAGTGTCATCAGTTTGTAAATCATCATGTGTTGCGCTTAATCCTAAAGTTGTGAAAACATCATTGAATTGTTCAAATGTTGTATTAATACCTGCGCTTAAGATAGTATTTTCATAACCTTGATCTGGCTTATCATTTGATGAACTTGTTAAATAATAGTTAATCGCATTACCTAAAAAATCATAATTTGGATCTGTATAATTTACTGTTCCTTTTAAAGAATCTGCGTCTACTTCGATATCAAATGCAACATTTTTACCTTCACCAAGATAATTATTTTCTTTTACTTGAAACATAAAGCTTCCACCATTTGTTCCAATACCTGCGCCAGCGCTGACTTCACCAGTTGGTTTTTCTGTAACAATTATATCAATCTTTTTTAAATTCTTAGCTGATCCTTCTGACATTTTGTATTCAACTTTATCGAAAATATTTCTAGATTTAATATTAGAAATAGATTTTTCTAATCCTAAATTAGTGAATGGGTCACCTTCATCTAGTTCCATTTCACTTCTAATTACAGATTCATTTGTGATGTAATTTCCAAGTACATTTATTCTTTCCACTAATACCTTTTCACCTTCATAAATATTAAATTTAATTGTTATAGAATCTTTTTCAATAATCTCCTCAACATTATGCTCTATAAATTGTAAATTATTTCTCTCAATTAACTCATCGACTTTATCTAAAAGTTTCTTAATCGTAAAAGGAGAATAATATGATCCAATAGCTTTCTGATAGTCTTTATTTAATGGATAGAATATATTTTTATCTATAACAGGGTCTGTGTTTGTAATAATTTTTTTGATAACATATCTATTACCAGCATCAATTGAATAAATTAATTCAATGTTACCATCTTCATTATCTATTTCAGCTGAATTAGATTTTATTTGTACATCGTAGTATCCAATAGATCTGTAATAATTATTAAGTAACCTAATATCCATGTTAACTAAATTTTGATTAAATTTTGTGTTTCTTGAAATTATCTTCCAAAATTTGCTTTCTTCGCTAGCTATAATATCTTTTAGTCTCTTGTCTCTAACTTTTTTATCGCCTACAAATGTAATTTTGCTTATCTTAGTAGGTTCTCCTTTAATAATTTCAAATATAATATCTAAATTTAAATTATCTATTTTTCTTACTTTCGTTTGCACTTCTGTAAAATTATAACCTAAAGACGCGTATAGTTGTTTTATAACCTCTGTATCTTTTACGACATTATTTTTTATATAAGAGTCTTTCTCTTTTGACTTTATTAATTTTTTAATTTGTTCTTTATATTTGTTACTTGGTTCACCAAGGATTATAAGTTGATTTATTACCGGATGTTCAACCAACTTTATTTTTAAAGTATTATTTGCTAATTCAATTTGTACATCCTCAAAAAAATTCGTTGAATATAAATTTTCTAAGATTCTATTTAAATCTTTTTCAGAGTAATCTTCGTTAATTTTAATATCACCGTAAATTTTTATTGTTTCATTACTTACTCTCGTGTTTCCTTCAATCTTAATATCTTTAATTACCTCTGCTTGAGCGGTAAAGATAAAAAGGAAACAACTTATAATAATGACTGTATATTTGTACATTTTTTAAATTAATCTTTTTAAAACTGTATATCTAGACCACTTGTCGATCTGAAATATTTGGTTAATAGTTTTAGGATCTTTTATAGCATATTTCTTGTAATTTCTATCTTTTAGAACATCCAATAAATACTTGTAAAATGTGTTAAACCTTATTCTTTTTTTCAAATATTGATCAACTAATATTTCATTAGCCGCATTTATGATTATTGGTGTGGATTCATGCTCATTAATTCTATCTATAAGTTTTACTATAGGAAATTGTTTTTTATCAACTTTTGAAAAATTTAATCCATTAAAAAATAAGTTTTTTTGTGTGTTAATTTTGGGTTTAAAATATTTATCAAATTCAAAGTTTTTACCAAATATTGCGTTAGCTAGTGGAACTTTCATTGATGTTTCATGGTAGATAAATTTATAAAGACCGTTTTTAAATTTTATAATAGCATGCACTAATGACTCTGGATGGATTACAATTTCAATCTTTTTTAAATCAATTGAGAATAATTTTGTGGCCTCTACAACCTCTAAAATTTTATTCATCAATGTGGCAGAGTCTATTGATATTTTTTTTCCCATTTTCCATTTAGGATGTTTTATTGCTTGTTCTGGTTTAACATTTTTAAGCTTAGAAATCTTATAGTTCAAAAAAGGTCCACCAGATGCGGTTATATATATTTTTTGTACTTCATCAACTTTATGATTTTCTAAAAGTTTCATAATTGAGAAATGTTCAGAGTCAATTGGAATAATTTTAGTATCATTTTTAACAGCAGCTTTTTTGATTAAATTCCAGCCACAAATAATTGATTCTTTATTAGCAATTAAAATTTTTTTACTATTTTTTGTGAGTTCTATTGTAGGTTTTAATCCAGCTATACCAGGTATAGCAGCTATTGTAATATCAGATTTACTTATATGTTTATGATAATTATCTAGATTATTTAAAATTTTAATTTTTTTACTCTTAAATCTATTTTTAACTCTTAAGAATGTTTTGTTATCGCTTATAATAAAAGTTTTAGGATTAAAACTTTTTATTTGTTTACAAATGAGTTTATAATTTGTGTTTGCTATAAGAATATTTATATTAAAATATTTCTTTTTTAAACTTATAATCCTTAAAACATCTAAACCTATTGAGCCTGTAGATCCTAAAATTGAAATAGTTTTTTTCATTTATATATAAAGATAATTAATAATATAAACTAGGATAAGTCCAGTCGGTACACCTAATAGTATACCATCTAATCGATCAAGTATTCCTCCATGACCGGGAAAAAAATTTCCTGTATCTTTAATTTTAGCTTTTCTTTTTAAAAAAGAAAAAAATAAATCACCTAATTGTGATGCAGTTGAAATTAAAATTGTCAAAATTATAAAAATACCATAATCTTTAAAAACAAAATCATTAATGTAGTATGAATATAAAATTGTTCCAATAACAACTGAGAGCACTAAAGATCCTGTTGACCCCGAAATTGTTTTATTAGGACTTATCTTTGTAAGTTTTGGTCCTTTCAATGTTTTGCCAAAAACAAATCCCCCTATATCTGTAACTATACAAATTAAAAGAAAATAAAAAAGTATAATCTTAAAAAGATTTAATTGTGAAAATAGATAAAAAATAAGAAATAATATAATGATATATGTTAAAAAAAAAGCACTACTTATAATTAAATAAATTTTTTTTTTAAATATTTTTTTAACTATGAAATAGAACTCAACTATTGAGATTAATCCAAAGAAAATTAGTACTGATGCAAAAAAATATTTATTTAAGTACATCAATAAAACTAGAGCTAACAATGCAAATGAAGTAATAGTTCTTTTAATTAAGATTTTTGACATTATATTGATCCAAAATTTCGTTTTACCTTTTTAAAATTGTTAATTATTTTTTCGTAATCACTATTCTTAAAATCTGGCCACAATTTTTTTATAAAATAAATTTCAGTGTAAGCGAGTTGCCAAAGCATAAAATTGCTTAACCTTTTATGTCCACCAGTTCTTATTAGGATATCTGGATCTGGCATATCTTTAGTGTAAAGGTTTTTATTTAAGGATTTTACAGAAATTTTGTAAATTTTTTTACAAGCGTCTGTTATTTCATCTCTAGAACCATAATTTATTGCTAAATTAACAATTATTTTTTTATTATTATTTGTTTTTCTAATTGTATCTTTTAATGTATTTCTAATTTTTGTTGGAAGTCTATTTATTTTACCGATAATATTTATTCTAATGCCATTCAAAATTACTCTATTAATTTCTTGTTCAAAATAATTCATAATAAGCTTAAATAAGAAATTTATTTCCGATTTAGGTCTTTTCCAATTCTCTGTCGAAAATACGTAAAATGTTATGATGGGAATATTTAATTTTAAAGATTTTTCTACAATTTTTTTAACTGTTTCTACGCCTTTAAAGTGACCGAAATTTCTTCCCTTTTTTCTTTTTTGCCCCCACCTTCCATTACCATCCATGATAAAGGCAACGTGGTTGAGTTTGTTCATATTTGTAATATCTCTTTTTCTTTAGCTTCCAGTATTTTATCAATATTCTCTATATTGGAGTCGGTCAATTTTTGAATATTTTTTTCAAATGATTTATTTTCATCTTCAGAAATTACTTTGTCCTTAAGTTTTTTTTTTAATTCCTCGTTTCCCTCTCTTCTTATATTTCTTATTGATACTTTTCCTTTTTCACCCATTCCTTTTAAAATCTTTATTAATTCTTTTCTTCTTTCTTCAGTTAAATCTGGAACTCTTAGCCTAATAGTCTGTCCATCTATTTGAGGGTTTATACCAAGCTCCGATTTTTGTATTGCAGAATCTATTAATGAAACGTTGGCTTTATCCCAAACCTGAATAGAAATTAATCTTGCTTCTGGGACGCTCACAGTTCCCAGTTGATCTATTGGCATCAATTGCCCGTAAACATCAATTTTTATCGTGTCTAACATATTTGAATTAGCACGACCTGTACGTAGTGTTGATAAATCTTTTCTAAGAGATTGGATGCTCTTTTCCATTTTTAAAGAGTAGTTTTTTTCACTAAATTCTTTGCTCACGTCTATACTCCTTCACCAACTTTGTATCTTATAAAATTCAAAATCTTAATTTCATTGTTAATTTTGTTCTCTTTAAGTATATCAGAAACTTTCTTTTTTTGATCCATTATCCAAATTTGATTTAAAAGTGTGTTATCGTTTATAAATTTTGCAATCTTTCCTTGAGAAATTTTATCTACCATTTCGTCAGGTTTTCCTGTGTTTTTAATTTCAGCTTTTATAATTTCCTGCTCTTTATCAATTAATTCTTTTTTTAAATCAGTTTTATCAATTGCTAAGGGATTTGAAGCAGCTATATGCATTGCTATTTTATTACCTAGAGTATCATTCTTACCTTTAACTATTCCTTCTAATTGAACAACTGAAATTATTTTTCCAATATTCTTTTCTACAGCTGAATGAACATAGAAAAAGTTAAAACCTTTTTTATTATTGAAGAATGAAGCTCGTCTAATTGTAATTTTTTCACCTATTTTTGCAATCAGTGCAACAAGATTATCTTTCACTGATGTCCCATTTTTCATTTTAGAATCATTAAGTTTTTCTAAATTACCTAAAGTTGAAAAGTTAATTTCTGAAAGTTCTTTGCAAAAAATTAAAAAATCTTGGTTTTTGGCAACAAAATCTGTCTCAGTATTTACCTCTATTATTGAAATATTGTTTTCTTTCTCAGTTACAAGAGCTAAACCTTCTGAAGCGGTTCTACTCATTTTTTTTGATGCTTTGGCAATTCCTTTTTTTCTTAAAAATTCAATGGATTTTTCTATGTCCCCTTTAGATTCGTCAAGTGCTGCTTTGCAATCTTTAAAACCAACACCTGTCAGTTCTCTCAATTTTTTTATTTTTTCCAATAAATTTTTGTCTGACATTTAAATATCTAACGAAATTCTTACTTTTTTTTTTCAGATTTATTTTCTTTTTTTTCTTTATTGTCTTCAGTGGTTTTAATAAAATTTTCTGCATCTTTGATTGTATTTTTTAAAAGATCACAATAAAGATTAATTGATCTTCTGGCATCATCATTACCGGGAATAGGAAAATCTATTCCTGTAGGATCTGAGTTTGTATCTAAAACTGCTACTATTGGTATTTTCAATTTCTTTGCTTCTGCTACCGCTAAGGACTCAATATTTGTGTCAATTATAAAAATTAAATCAGGAGTTTTTTTCATTTCAGAAATTCCGCCTAAAGATCTCTGTAGTTTCTCTTTTTCTTTTCCAAACTTTAAAATCTCTTTTTTAGTAAAACCAATATTTTCTTTAGATAATTGGTCATTAAGTTTTTTTAATCTTTTTATTGAATTTTGAATAGTGTTCCAATTTGTGAGCATTCCTCCTAACCACCTATAATTTACAAAAAACTGATTAGTTTCTTTAGCTAATTCGCTGACTTGTTCTGATGCTTGTTTTTTTGTAGATACAATTAATATTTTTCCTCCACTAGAAATAGTTTTATGGACTTCAACTAAGGCTGCTTTTAAAAATTCAACTGTTAAAGTTAAATCTATTATATGAATTGAATTTTTCTCCCCAAAAATGTATTTTTTCATCTTTGGATTCCATCTTAATGTTTTGTGACCAAGATGTACTCCTGCTTCTAATAGTTGTTTAATATCGACTTTTGGTACGTTCATATATTTTTCCGGTTAATCCACCACAGTCACTCCAAATTAATGGACCGGGAGGGCATTGCCCTAAAAACTGTGTGCGAAATAAGTCATTGATATATACAACAATTTAAAAAAATCAACCTTCTAAACAGTTATTTTTTTTACGTAATCCTTGTTTTTTAATATTTTTAGCTGATTAAAATCAAACTTTCTAGAATTTTGAAGGTTATAATGAATTCTTTGATTTTTATTATTAAAAATCAAACTTATCTCTGTATTGCCTAAATTAGTAAGAAGTTTTTTAATTTCGCTTAAATCATAATTATCTTTTAATTCAATTGTTACTTTAGAAAATGGTTTATTAATTATATCTTCCAAACTAAGAATTTTTCTAAGGTTAACTCTTCTTTTAGCTATATCAGTAACCGATTTGTCTTTTTGTAAAGTAAGAATAAATGATTCAGATTCTTTAATTTTGTCTCTATTATTGACCAGAATTTCTGCAAATAAGAATAATTCAAATTCTCCATTATTGTCGCTAAATTTTACAATCGCAAATGGGGTTCCTTTTGCGCTTTTTTTTTCTTGTATGGACATTATTGTGCCTGCAACTAAAGCTTCGCTATCATTATTTTTCAAGAATTCTGAATAAGAAGAAATTTTCAACTGTTTAAATATTTCACTATATTCATTAAGTGGATGATCTGAAATATAAAACCCTAAGGACTTAAATTCTTCCAGCAAAAGTTCTTTTTTTGACCATTTTTTGCTTTTAATAAATTCAAATTCATTTTTTTCCCCATCTACATTGTCAAACAAATTAGTTTGGTTGCTAGACTTATCATCATTTATATTTTTAATTTGTTGAATTATCTTTGGTATTGATTGAAAAAATTTATTTCTATCATCATCAAACTCATCGAATACTCCCGCTTTAACAAGTCCCTCTAATTGTAATTTATTTACGTCTTTTGAGTCAACACGATTTATAAAATCTTCTAATGATTTAAATTTACCATTTTTTTCTCTTTCTTTAATTATATTTGAGATTGCTTCAAATCCAACATTTTTAATTGCACCTAATCCATAATAAATTTTATTTTTTTCTGCTTTAAATTCCGCAAAGCATTTGTTAATGCTAGGTCTAATAATTTCAATATTTAATCTTTTTAACTCTTCTACAAATTCTCTTAGTTTTGATGTATTGGTTAATTCAGTTGACATAGTAGCAGCAATGAAATCTTCTTTGTAGTAAGTTTTTAAGTACGCTGTTTGATAAGCAATTAATGCATAAGCGGCTGCGTGACTTTTATTAAATCCATATTGCGCAAAAGGCTCAATTTTTGTAAAAACAAAATTTGCAACGTCTCTACTAATACCATTTTTGATAGCTCCATTTATAAATCTTTCCTTTTGTTTATCTAATTCAGCTTTTTTCTTTTTTCCCATCGCTCTTCTTAAAATATCAGCTTCTCCAGCGGTAAAACCAGCTAAGGTTTGAGCGATTTGCATAACCTGCTCTTGATAAATTATTATGCCATAGGTTGGTTTAAGGATTTTTTCTAAAACTGGATGAATATAATCTGGTTTTTTAAATCCGTTTTTACAATCATTATAAACAGGAATGTTACTCATAGGTCCAGGTCTATATAAAGCAACTAAAGCAATAATATCATCGAACCTGTTGGGTTTCATTTGTTTGATTGACTCTCTCATGCCTGTACTTTCTAATTGAAAAAGACCAACAGTTTCTCCTGTTGAAAGTAAATCAAAAACTTTCAAATCTTCCAAATTAATTTTGCTGATGTTTAAATCAATATTTTTAATTTTTAATCTCTTCAACGTTTTATCAATTACTGTTAAAGTTTTTAGGCCAAGTAAATCAAATTTTACCAAACCAGCATCCTCTGATGAATACATATCAAATTGGGTGGAAGGTAAAATTAAATCAGAATTTTGATCGACATATAATGGAAATTGTTCAGCTAATTTATTTCCAGCTATTACTACTCCTGCAGCATGAGTGGCCATATTTCTATTTAATCCCTCCAATTTTAAAGAGAGGTCTATAAGTTTTTTAACTTTATTATTACTTTTTATTTCTTCCTTAAATCTTGGTTCTCGATCAATAGATTCTTGAAGTGATAATGGGCGAGATGGGTCGAAAGGAACCATTTTGCAAATTCTATCAACATGACCATATGTTAAACCTAGAACTCTACCAACATCTCTTAAGACCATTCGGGCTTTTAATTTACCGAAAGTTATAATATGGGCAACACCATCTTTATATTTTTCTTTCAAATATTCAAAAACTCTATCTCGTTGTTCCTCACAAAAATCAATATCAAAATCTGGCATTGAAATTCTGTCTGGATTTAAAAATCTTTCAAATATTAAATCAAACTCTATGGGATCAAGATCAGTTATGTCTAAACAATAAGCTACTAGAGATCCAGCTCCAGAGCCTCTTCCCGGACCAACAGGAATTGAATTTTTTTTTGCCCATTTGATATAATCTGAAACAATTAAAAAATAACTAGAGTAATTCATTGAATTAATAATATGTAGTTCGTGAAATAATCTATCCTCATAAATCTTTTTTAACGTGTTTTCATTTTTTTCTTTATTTTTCTTTACTATAAAATTTTGTAGCCGGTAGTCTAAGCCTTGTTGAGCTTGGGCTTTTAATTGATCTTGGACAGAAAGTTTCTGATTTGTAATTATTGATGGTAAAATTGGTTTTGATTTTTTTGGTTTAAAATTGAATCTTAAAGGAAAATTATTGTTATTTTCTATAGCTTCAGGAATATCTTTATAAAGAGTCTTAATTTCTTCAATTTGTTTAATGTAATGTTGATTGCTCAATCTTAATCTATTTTGGTCGTCAATAAATTGTTTTTTTCCAATACACATTAAAGCATCGTGTGCTTCTGACATATCTTTCTCCAAATAATAAACTTCTTGTGATGCAATTAAAGGAATTTTATGTATTGATGAAATTTTTAGTAAGTACTTTTCATAGATTTTTTCTGAAGACTCTAGATGTCTTTGTATTTCAATATACATTCGATCACCAAAAACTGAGTGAAGTTTTTCGACAGTTGCATTTAAATCTTTTAATTTATTAGAATAAAATAATTTTCCAAAAAAATCGTTATAATTTCCAGTTAATAAGATTAAATCTTTAGAGTTAGAAATTAGGTCTTCAATTTCACAATAAGGCTCAAAAGAATTTTTGTTTAGGTAACTTAAAGAAGACAATTTGGTTAAGTTTTTATACCCAAGTTCAGAGGTTGCATATAAAGTTATTTTACCAAATAGATTATCTTTTAATAAGTTAATTTGTGTTCCAATTATTGGTTGAGTTCCAACTTTGCTTATTTTTTCTGAAAATTCTAATGCACCACATAAATTAAAACTATCTGCTAGACCTATAGCTTTGATCTTATTTTTTTTGCAATAATTTGCTAAATCATCTATTTTAATTGCTCCTTCACAAATTGAATATTGAGTATGAATTTTAATATTATTAAATTGCTTTACATTATCGAGCATTAACTCGTTTTATATTACCTTTAGAAATACTCAACGTGTAATCTGCTTTGTTAGCAAGTTCTCTATTGTGGGTTGCAAAAATTATTGTTTTTTTAAGTTTTTTTAATTTTAAAAAATATGAAAAAATATCCTCTGATGTTTTAAAATCTAAATTACCTGTCGGTTCATCAGCCAAAATTAAATCTGTTTTAGAAATCAAAGCTCTTGCTATTGCAACTCTTTGCTGTTCACCGCCAGATAGTTCGTGGGGAAAATGATCTAATCTATTTCCTAATTTAAATTCATTTAAAATCTTCTTTCCTTTTTCGAAAGAATTTTTTGTTTCATCCCCTTTAATAATTAATGGCATCATAACATTTTCAATTGCAGTAAAATCTGAAAGTAAGTTATTATCCTGAAAAATTATTGAAACATTTTTTCTCCTTACAATATCTTTTTGACTCTCTTGTAAAATATTTATGTCTTTATTATTTATTAATACCTTTCCTTTTGTAGGCTCATCTAAAAGTGCTAATAGATACAAAAAGGATGATTTACCAGAGCCAGAGGGACCCGTTAGAGCAATTAAATCTCCTTGCTTAACTTTGATATTTACGTTGTTAAACAATTCTATTGTTCCATTTTTATGTTTATAATTTTTTTTTAAGTTTATAGTTTCTATTAATAAATCTTTACTCATATTTTAACGCTCTAAATGTTTTCATTCTAGCTATGTTCATCGCAGGTAAATAAGAAGATATTGCCGTTACAATTAATGAAAAAATAAAAATTATAATAATTGAATAAAGGTTAATTTCACTTGGTAATTTTTCTAAAAAATAAACTTCTGGTGGAAATATTTCTAAATTTAAAAGGCTTGATAAAAAACTTCGAATTTTTTCAATATTTAATGAAAATAAAACACCTAATAGTATTCCTGAAATTGTTGCAAAAAAACCAATAGTAAATCCTGTTAAAAAAAAAGATTTTTTTATAGAACTATTACTTAATCCTAAAGTCTTTAGTATTGCAATTTCTTTAGTTTTATTTTTAATTAAAATAGTTAATCCAGATATTATATTAAACGCAGCTACAATTAAAATTAAAGTTAAAATTACAAACATTACGTTTCTTTCTACTTTTAAAGCACTAAAAAAAGATTTGTTAACATCCGACCATGAATAAACGAAAAGATTTTGATCAAAATTTTGAATTTGTTCTTTAAATATGTCTGCTTTCATTGGATCCACAATATATACTTCTAAATCCTGTTGTTTTTTCTCTTTATTAAAAAGTGATAGAGCATCATCCAGATTTAAAAAAACAAAGCTTTGATCAAACTCATAAAATCCAGTCTTAAATATACCTGCCACTTTAAAAGTTTCTTGTTTAGGCAAACCACCCAAAGGTGTGCTCACAAATGCCGATGACATTAAATTAATATTATCATTAACTTTTAGATTTAAATTATAAGCTAGTTCAACCCCAATAAACGCAGTATTCTTTTTGAACTCGTTTATGTTTCCTTTGCTTGTATAATTTTTTAAAAAATTTAATCTTTCAGGGTTATTATTATCAATTCCTTTTACTATTATACCTTTTGCATTATTATTATTTATAATTATGCCTTCACCGGCATATACTTTTGAAGTTTTTGAATTTTTTATTTTTTTTTCAATTTTTTTAATTAACTCGTCATTAATCTTTGATCCGTTCGATTGAATTACAATATGAGGATTTAAACCTAAAATTTTTTTTGTTAAATCTGACTTGAATCCATTCATAACAGACATAACAATTATCAAAATTGCTACACCAAGCATGATTCCTAGAAAAGAAAATATTGATATTACTTTTAAAAAACCCTCTTTTTTTTTGGGGCGTAAGTTTCTGAATGAGATTAATCTTTCTGCTTTAGTAAACAATTTATTTTTTTAGTTGTAATTTAATATTTTCGATATTTAGCATTTTACTATCACAGTTAAGTTCTTTAAACTCAAAACTTTTTTCATCTGATTTTGATCCAATTATTATTTGATAAGGAATGCCTATCAACTCATGTTTCTTAAATTTATTTGACATACTCTCATCTACATCGTCTAACAATACGTCAATATTTTGTTTTTTTAGCTCATTATAAATTTTTGTAGCCTTTTCCATGTTTTCGTTATTATTTTTACTTATACTTGGGATAATTACTACATCAAATGGAGATATTGCTTTTGGCCATTTCATTATATTGTTACTGTATTTAGCTTCAATAACAGCTCCAACTAATCTAGATATGCCTATTCCATATGAACCCATTTTAACAGCAATCTTTTTACTATTTGGGGCATCTATTAAACAATTAAGAGGCTTAGAATATTTATCTCCAAAATAAAAAATATGACCGACCTCAATTCCCTTTGTTTTTATTTGATTTTCCTTTTTAACTTTTTTGTTAAAATTGTTTTCATTAAATTTTTCGTCAGTAACAGCATAAACTGAGGAAAAGTCTTCTCTTATTTTTTGCAATGATGCATCTGATAAATCATATTTGTTAAAATTTATTTCAAAAATTTTCTTATCAGCATAAATTTGACTTTCCCCTGTATCTGCTAAAATTATAAATTCATGAGATAAATCTCCACCTATTGGGCCTGTTTCTGCTGCCATTGGAATAGCTTTCAATTCAAGTCTGTCAAAAGTTCTTAGATACGAATAAAACATTTTATTATATGATTTTTTTGCATCTTCATCACTTAAATCAAATGAATAAGCATCTTTCATGAAAAATTCTCGACATCTCATTACTCCAAATCTTGGTCTTATTTCATCTCTAAATTTCCATTGTATGTGATAAAGAAGTTGAGGTAGAGATTTATAGGATTTAACACTAGATCTAAATATATCAGTAATTAATTCCTCATTTGTTGGACCATAAAGCATCTCACGTCCTTGCCGATCTTGAATTCTAAGCATTTCTTCGCCGTAATCTTCGTATCTACCACTCTCTTTCCACAAGTCAGAGGACTGAATTGTAGGCATTAACATTTCATGTGCACCAATAAAATTTTGTTCTTCTCTAACTACTTGTTCAATTTTTTTCATTACTTTAAAACCTAAGGGTAACCAAGAATAGATACCAGCTGATGATTGTTTAATCATTCCAGCTCTTAGCATTAATTGGTGAGATTTAATCTTTGCGTCTGATGGTAGATCTTTAGTAATAGGTAAAAAAAAATTTGACAAATACATTATTGTAAAAAATTCCTTAAATTAAACAGATTATTGTTTACAAGATAATATATCACAATAAACAAGATTGATGTAATTATAGTTGTGATCAAAAATTTTTTAGCTATTTTAGGGTTTTTTGGGGCTCCTGGATCTACTCCCTCTATTCCATCTTTAAAAGATTTTTTATTAGATTGAATACCAACTGGTAAAACAGAAAAAAAAACAATCCACCAAATCATTACATAAACAATAATCGACCCTGTAATTCCCATTAAATTCGAGCTATATTAATATTGGTAAACGGTTTTTTGCCTGTTTTATCTCTAACTATTTTGCGGCAATTTTGTTTTAAAGTTTCGATCAAGTTTTTTTCTTGATTTTTGTTATTAATAGAAAATGTTTTACATATACTTTGTATCTCATCTTCCATGTCAAAAATGAAGTTTTCATTCTCATAGCTTTCAGGTACACCTTTTAATGATATTACTGGTTTTTTTATTTTACCATTATTTGTTACAATTAATGTTATTTCTAAATATCCGTTGGTAGATAGATTTTTTCTATCTTTTATTGACTTTGACTCAACTTCTACACCAAAATTTCCATCTAAATATAATTTACCTGTAGGTGCTTTATCAATTATAGATGGCTGATTTCCTGGAAGCATTTTAATTATATCTCCATTTTCTATTAATAAAGTTTTAGGCACTTGCATTTCTTTTGCAAAAATAACATGCTCTTTCATATGCCTGTGTTCACCATGAACTGGGATAATACATTTCGGTTTTACCCAATTATACATATCTTTTAAATCATCCCTATTTGGATGACCTGAAACATGAACGAAAGCATTTTCTTCAGTAATAATTTCAATATCATTTTTTACAATAAGGTTTTGCAAGTGGTATAATTTTTTTTCATTACCAGGTATCATTTTTGAAGAAAAGATTACACAATCACCAGACTCAAGAAAAACATCAGGATGAACTCCATTTACTATTCTATTCATTGCTCCCATCGGTTCACCTTGGCTACCGGTAGCTAGATATATAATCTTATTTTTAGCAACGTTCACAGAATTTTTTGGTTCAATTGGTTCTATTAAATTTCCTAAATAACCACATTTTCTGGCTGCTTTGTAAATTCTTTGCATCGAGCGTCCAACTAAACAAACTGATCGTCCGGTTTTTTTTGCACAATAAAAAATAGTTTCCATTCTAGCGACGTTTGAAGCAAACGAAGTTACTAAAATTCGTTTATCTTTATTTTCCATAATCTTTAATAGACTATCTCTTACATCAGACTCAGATCCTGCTCGACCAGGACTAAATACATTAGTCGAGTCACATATCATAACTGATACACCTTTTTTTCCAATTTCCTTTAATTTAGCATCATTTATCTTTGTGCCGATAAGAGGATTCGAGTCAATTTTCCAATCACCAGTATGTAGAATATTTCCTAATGGAGTCGTTATACTTAAACCATTTGGTTCAAGTATTGAGTGGGTCATACTAACAAAATCAATTTCAAAATCTCCTAGTTTAATTTTATTATTTAAAGGAACAACATTTAGATATTTTGTAATATCAATTTTTTTTTCTTTGAATTTCTCTTGAATTAAAACAGCTGTGAATGGTGTAGCAAATATCTTGCATTTTAAATTTGGCCAAATATGTGCTACGGCACCAATGTGATCTTCATGTGCGTGCGTTAAAATAATACCTAGTAAGTCATCTTTTTTATCAATTATAAAACCAGCATCAGGCAGAATTAAATCAACACCTGGTATAGAATCATCTGCGAATGTCACACCCATATCTACTATAATCCATTTTTGATTATCAGGAGGACCGTAAGCATAAAGGTTCATATTCATACCTATTTCCCCCGATCCTCCTAAAGGACAGAAAATTAATTCTTCGTTTTTCATAGTATTTCTCTAAAAGCTGTTGCAATACCTTTTATAGTGATATTTTGATCAATAACAGTATTTTTATTAATAAACTTCTTAAATAAAACCGCATGACCTCCGGTTAAGATAATTTTGTATTTATTTTTTGAATTTTTAACTATTTTTTTAATTATATTGTTTATCAATCCCTCATAACCCCATAAAAAACCTGCGTTTAATGCTTCTTGTGTATTTTTTCCAAAAGATCTTTGTTTTTTCTTCAATATCAATTTAGGTAACAAGGCTGTTGCTTTGTGTAAATTCAAAATTGATAGATTTATTCCAGGAGAAATTACACCACCGACGTATGAACCTTTTTTGACAATATCGAAAGTAGTGGCAGTTCCAAAATCAATAATTATACTATTTCTATATTTTAACGAACCAATTGCATTTGAGATTCTATCTGATCCAAGTTGTTTATAATTTTTCACTCTAATCTTTAAAATTTTTTTAATATTCAAATCTTTTATTTCAAAGACTTGAAAGTTATTTCTTTTTAATTGTGATTTTATTTGTCGATAAGCCTTAGGTACAACACTTGAAAACAATATATTTTTACAAATATTTAGTTTTAATACTTTATTTAAAAAAAATTTCACATTATTTTTAAGTATCTTTTTTGTTTCGAGGTTGTAAACTTTTTTTATAATTAAGTTTTTATCTAATATACAAAATTTAGTGTGTGTATTTCCTATATCCCCAACTAAATAATTCATATCAGTTTTCTCTTTAAGTGTAAAAATTTAAATTTCATAATATCATCAATAAACTTTTCGTAATTTTTTTTAATATCTTTCAATATGATTTTATTATCAAAATTTTTTTTCGCATAATCTTTAATTGAAGAACTCTTAAGACCATGAATATAGGGAGAGATTGTTGTATTAATCCCAACACCCACTATTAAAAATTTTTTTTCTTTAAAATTAACAACTTCTTGTAAAATTCCACAGATCTTTTTTTTTTCAATAAGCAAATCATTTGGCCACTTAATATCTATTCTTTTGTTAACATATTTAGAAATAATGTTTTTAAATAAAAAAGCATTTAAAATTGCTAATTCTTTAAAATTTGTCTTTATTGAGCTCATTTCAAAAAATACAGTCAAAAATAGATTTCCTTTTTTAGATATCCATTTTTTCCCCATGGTACCTCTTCCCTTTGTTTGATTTTTTGAAAATATTAATGTTGGTTTAGACTCATTTTTATTAATAAGCCTTAATGCAACATCATTTGTACTTTTTACACTTTGATATTCTATCAATTTTATTTTCATTAATTTAAAAATAAAGAGTTTACTACACTATTTAAAGATGAGGGATATAAGAAAAAAGTAGTTAATAAAGTACAGCTAATTAAAATTGTTGCTTGTGCAGCTTTATTCTTTACACCGTCAAACGAAATCGTACTGTCATCGAAATATATAGTTTTAATAATTCTCAAATAGTAAAATGCAGAAATAACTGTTGTTAACAATCCTATTATTGCAAGTGCATACATTTGTTGTTCAATTACTGAGGTAAAAACATAAAACTTTGCAAAAAAACCGCCTAATGGTGGTATGCCTGCCAATGAAAATAAAATTATTAAAAGTGCTAATGCTAAAATTGGATGTTTTTTTGAAATGCCTGATAGGTCTGAAATTTTTTCTTTATATTGGCCATCTTTTCTCATTAAATAAAGGCATGAAAAAGCTCCAATATTCATCACCACATAAATTGAAATATAAATTATAGAGCTTTGATAACCTGAAGTAGAAGCAGTGGCAACACCAGCCAATGCATATCCGATATGACCTATTGAACTATATGCTAATAATCTTTTAATATTTTTTTGAATAATAGCGGCCACAGCTCCAAGGATCATTGAGGCTATAGATATAAAAATTATTATCGTCTGCCACTCTAATATAATATTTGAAAATGGAACAACCATAAATTTTATTAATAAAGCTAAACCAGCTACTTTTGGTACAACAGCAAAAAAACTTGTAATTGAAGTTGGTGCCCCTTCATATACATCTGGGGTCCACATATGAAATGGTACGGCAGATATTTTAAAAGCTAATCCAACTAAAATGAAAACCATAGCAAATATTGCACCAGTATTCGATTTATTTAATTGATCAGCTATAAGTTCAAAATTTGTTGAACCAGTAAAACCATACAACAAAGAACATCCATATAATAATAATCCAGATGATAATGCACTAAGAACAAAATACTTGATGCCTGATTCAGAAGATCTTAAATTATCACGATCAATAGACGCTAAAATGTATAATGCTAAAGATTGTAATTCCAAACCTAAGTAAAATAAAATAATATCATTAGAACTTAACATAAAAAACATTCCAAGGATCGAAATTAAAACTATTATAGGATATTCAAATTTATCTATCTTAACTTCTTTAATAAAATTTTTTGAAGAATTTAAAACAAATAAACTTGAGATTAAAATCAAAATCTTAAAAAAATCTGAAAAAGCGTCCTTAATATAACTATTTTGAAATATTTTTTCAGTACCATCTTTAGAATTAAAAATTAATGCAATTGTTATAAAAATTATAAACGAAGATAAATTAAATATTAGATTAAAACTATTTTTGGTGAAAACTCCTATCATTAAAATAGAAAATATTGACAAAGTCAAAAAAATTTCCGGAAGTAAAATATTTATATTATTAATCATTATTTGCTACTTTAATTTCAATTAAAGACCGTTCATAATTATTTATAAGATTGTCAACACTTACATCTAAAGTGTTTATTAATGGCTCAGGATAAAATCCAAAGAGAATTATAAAAAAAGCCAATGAGACTAACATTAACATTTCTAATCTATTTACGTCTTTTAAAGTTTTAATTTTTTCATTATTGGTCACACCAAAAATAACTCTTTTAGTTAACCAAAGCATATAAGCGGCTCCTAAAACTACGCCAATCGTAGCTAACATAGCTACTAGATAATTTTTTTGAAAACTGCCTACTAAAACTAAAAATTCTCCAAGAAATCCAGTAGTACCTGGCAGGCCCAAACCAGCTAAAACAAAAACTAAGAATAAGAAAGAGTATTTAGGTATAAAATTTACTAATCCACCGTAAGTACTAATTAATCTTGAATTTAATCTATCATAAACGACCCCAACACATAAAAACAATGCTGCAGATATTAATCCATGACTTATCATTTGAAATATACTGCCTTCAATTCCTTGTTTGGTGAAAGTAAAAATTCCTAATGTTACATAACCCATGTGAGCAACAGAGGAATATGCTATAAGCTTTTTCATATCATCTTGCATTAAAGCTACTAAAGACGTGTATATTATTGCGATAATGCTTAATGAGTAAATCAAAGGTGTAAAAAATTCTGAAGCTATTGGAAACATAGGGATTGAGAACCTTAAAAACCCATAACCAGCCATTTTTAATAAAATAGCTGCCAAAATAACTGAGCCCGCAGTAGGTGCTTCAACATGAGCATCAGGAAGCCAAGTATGAACGGGCCACATTGGAGTTTTAACTGCAAAAGAACTGAAAAATGCTAGCCACAATAAATTTTGATATTCCTGAGGAATCTTTATCTCGTAAATCTGTGTGATATCAGTTGTGCCTGTAATCCAGTAGATTGCTATAATTGCCACTAACATTAAGACTGAACCTAACAATGTAAATAGAAAGAATTTAAAAGCTGAATAAACTCTTTTTGTTCCACCCCATACTCCAATTATTATAAACATTGGAATTAGACCAGCTTCAAAAAATAAATAAAAGACAACTAAATCTAATGAACAGAAAACTCCTATCATTAGAGTTTCTAATACTAAAATTGCAATTAAAAATTCTTTTGTCCTTTCTTTAACGCTATTGATGCAAGAAATAATACATATTGGGGTTATAAATGCTGTTAAAACAATAAATAAAATAGAAATTCCATCTACTCCTAATTTAAACTTTATAAAGTCATTTATCCATGACTGCTCTTCAACAAACTGAAAATCTGGTGAATTTAAATCAATTGAATGCCACAAAAATAAAGATAATGCCAAGGTCGCTAAACTACTAAACAGTGAAATATATATATTACCAGAATTATTTTTTTGCGTCTTAGATAAAAAAATAAAAAATGAACTTAATAAAGGTAGAAAAATTAAAGTTGATAAAATTGGAAAGTTCATTTTTTTAAGTTAAAATCAGATATGTTAACAAAATCGAAAGACCAATTAACATCACAAATGCATAATCATAGATGAAACCAGTTTGAAATCTTCCTGCTTTATTTGAAATAATTTTTACAATTTTTGATATTCCATCAGGTCCATACTTGTCAATTGTATCTAAATCACCTTTTTTCCAAAGAAAAGATCCTAATTTTTTAGCTGGGGTAACAAACACAGCGTCATAAATCTCATCAACATACCATTTATTTTGTAAAAAATTATATAAAGGTAAATTTGTTTTTTTAAAATCCTGAAGTATTTGAGTATTTGATACAAAGTAATAGTAAGATATAGGAATAGAAATTGTTACTAAAAACGGTGTTAAAAGTAGAAACCACAATGGAATAACATCATGCTTAATCTCCTCTAGGAAAAATATAGAAGATTGCCAAAAATCATTATTATGATGACCTATAAATATTTCTTTAAAAATAAATCCAGCTGCTATTGCGCCTATGGATAAAAATAAAAGAGGTAGCAACATAACTAAAGGAGACTCATGTGTTTTTTCGATAGAAATTTGCTTATTATTGTATGGTCCATGAAATGTTTTAAAAAATAGTCTCCAAGAATATATCGATGTTAAAAAAGCGGTAAAAATACCAATTACTGCCGCATAGTTTCCTAATACTGTATTACTTAAATATGCAAATTCTATTATTGCATCTTTTGAATAAAATCCTGATAAAAATGGAAATCCAGTTAAAGCTAGTGTACCGATCAACATAAAGATATATGTGTAAGGAAGTTTCTTCCTAACACCTCCCATGTTTCTAATATCTTGTTCATCATTAAAAGCGTGTATTACTGATCCTGACCCTAGAAATAACAAAGCTTTAAAAAAGGCATGTGTAAATAAATGAAACATTGCAACATGATAAGCGCCAATTCCTGCTGAAAAAAACATATACCCTAATTGACTACAGGTTGAATAAGCAATAATTTTTTTTATATCATTTTGAACTAATGCTACTGAGGCAGCAAATATTGCCGTAACTAAACCAACTATCGTAACTAAATTTAAAGCGACTTGGGAATACTCAAAAATTGGAGAGCACCTAACAACTAAAAAAACTCCAGCTGTCACCATGGTTGCTGCATGTATTAAAGCTGAAACTGGTGTAGGCCCTTCCATAGCATCGGGCAACCATGTGTGTAACAAAAATTGTGCAGATTTTCCCATAGCTCCTATGAATAGAAATATGCATACTAAAGTAATTAAATTAGCTTCTGTTCCAAAAAATGATAATTTTTTACTATTTAGTTCAGGGACTATTTGAAAAACTTCATCGAAATTAACTGTTCCAAAGTAAAAGAAAATTAAAAATATTCCAATTGCTAGACCAAAGTCTCCTATTCTATTTACGATAAAGGCTTTTATCGCTGCATTATTAGCTTTTTCTTTTTTGTACCAAAAACCAATCAGTAAATATGAGCAAAGACCAACGCCTTCCCAACCAAAAAATAGTTGTAAAAAATTATCTGAAACAACAAGTGCAAGCATTGAAAAAGTAAATAACGATAGGTACGACATGAATCTTGGTTTATTAGGATCAGTATTCATATAACCAATTGAATAAACATGAACCAACGCTGAAACACACGTTACAACTACTAACATTATTGAACTTAATGGGTCTACATTAATTGACCAATTTGCTATGAAATCTCCTGAGCTTATCCATTCGAAAATTTTATAATTTCCGTAATTATTATTTTTATATCCATCCCAAAAAACATATATTGATAAAATAGCTGAAAGAATAACAAAAACGCTTGTAATTATTTCAGAAAAATATTTATAAATAGATTTGCCAAGATAGCCAATTAACGAACCTATTAATGGAAAAAAAATTATAGCGTAAACCATTTATCCTTTCATTCCATGAATGTCTTCGACTCTTATTGATCCTTTATTTCTATAATAAATTACAATAATAGCTAACCCTATTGCTGCCTCTGCGGCTGCAACAGTCAAAATAAGCATAGTAAATATTTGACCAACTATATCCCCCGAGAAAATTGAAAATGAAATTAAATTTATATTTACAGCCAACAAAATTAGTTCTATCGACATTAATATTACTATTACATTTTTTCTATTAAGGAAAATTCCCATTACACCTAAAAAGAATATAATTGCACCTAAAGTTAAATAGTGACCTAATCCTATTTCAATCATCAAATTTCACTCCCTTGTTAAAAGGAACCTCTTTTAACTCTACTGAAGATGATGGACTTCTCGAAACCTGTCTTAGATAACTTTGTTTTTTTACTCCTGATCTCTTTCGAAAAGTTAATAATATTGCTCCAATCATTGAAAGTAATAATATGATACCAGCCAATTGAAAATATAAAATATAATCAGTATACATGACTAATCCAAGTTGGTGTGTATTAGAAATATTTGTCATCTTCAAAGTGCTACTTGAAAATAAATCATCTTTGTACTTCCAGCCTCCTACAACTACTAACAACTCCAAAAAAATTAAAACACTTACTATTAAACCGGTAGGTATATGAGTAGATTTTTTTCCAATAAACCAAGATTGTTTTTGTTCAGCAACATTTAGCATCATGACAACAAACAAAAATAGTACTGCTACTGCTCCAACGTAAACAATCAAAATTATCATTCCTAGAAATTCAGCACCTACCATAATGAATAAGCAACCAACTGATATAAAATCTAAAATTAAAAAAAAAACAGAATTAATTGTATTTCTTGATGTAATTACCATTAAAGATGAAAAAATTGCTATTATTGAAAAAAAATAAAAAAAAATTGAGTGTATTAACATCTATCTATAAGGTTTATCTAACTTAATATTTTTTGCTAAAACAGTTTCCCATCTGTCACCATTTTCTAACAATTTCTCTTTATTATAATATAGTTCTTCTCTTGTTTCTGTGGCGAACTCGAAATTTGGGCCCTGTACTATCGCATCCACAGGACAAGATTCCTGACACAATCCACAATAAATACATTTCAACATATCAATATCATATCTTGTTGTTTTTCTGCTTCCATCAGATCTCTCGGTTGATTCTATAGTTATAGCTTGAGCTGGACAAACTGCTTCACATAATTTACACGCAATACATCTTTCTTCCCCATTAGGATATCTTCTTAAAGCATGTTCCCCTCGCATACGCGGACTAATTGGACCTTTTTCAAAAGGATAGTTTATTGTTTTTGATTTTTTAAACATCTCACTTACTGCCATCATTAATCCTTTGATAAACTCAACGAGAAAAATTGTTTTTAATAATCTATAAAAATTCATTAAAAATTTCCTTTAGGTAATTTATCAAAATAAAATAAAAAGCTTGCAGTGAAAACTAAATAAATTAAAGAAAATGGTAAAAATATTTTCCATCCTAATCTCATTAATTGGTCGTATCTATATCTTGGAACTATCGCTTTTACTAAAGCAAAAATAAAAAACAAAAAAAGAATTTTTAAAATCATCCAAACCGGGGCTGGTATTAGATTGATTGGGTAAATATCAATTAAAGGAAGCCATCCTCCTAAAAATAATATTGCACCCATTGAACACATTAATAATATATTCGCATATTCACCTAACCAAAACATTGCATACATCATTCCTGAATATTCAGTCTGGTAACCCGCTACTAACTCAGCTTCGGCTTCAGGTAAATCAAATGGAGGTCTATTAGTCTCTGCTAATGCAGATATAAAAAAAATTACAAACATTGGAAATAATGGAACTACATACCAAAGATCTTGTTGTGCCAAAACAATATCTTTTAAATTTAAGGAACCAACACATAAAAGAACATTTATTATAATTATACCAATTGAAACTTCATACGAGACCATTTGTGCTGCTGATCTAATAGCCCCTAAGAAAGGATATTTAGAATTTGAAGCCCAGCCCCCCATAATTATTCCGTATACACCAAGAGAGGAAATGGCAAAGAGATATAAAATACCAACATTGATATCAGACAATACTAATTCTTCACTCATAGGAATTACAGCCCATGCTATTAACGCTAAAGTCATTGTTACAATAGGGGCTAAGATGAAAACTGTTTTATTAGCACTCGCTGGAATAATTATTTCTTTGAAAATATACTTCAGTGCATCTGCAATAGTTTGAAATAATCCAAAAGGTCCTACAACATTAGGTCCTTTTCTTTTTTGAACAAGACCCCAAACCCTTCTATCTAACCAAACAATCATAGCTACAGAGATCAATATTGGAACTAGTAAAAATAGAATCTTATAAATTTCTTGACCTAATATTTCTAAATATTCAATCATTGATTATCAGTCCCAGTTTTCTTTACATTCAATCTTGCCTGCCTACATTCACTCATTGTTTTTGAAGAACGTGATATTGAATTAGAAAAATAATAATTTAAATCTTTTATCTTTATTTCCTCACTCACAAAGTTTGTCTCAATGTTTTTCATTTTATCTATACTAAATTTAGGTAACTCATTTAAACCGTTAAAATTCAATACGGAACTTAAAGCCTCATTTCTTAAGTTTTCAAATTTTAACAAATTTTCTTTCTTACCAAGTTTTTCAATTATTAAATTAAATATTCTCCAATCTTCTTTAGCCTCACCTATAGGGTACGAAGCTTTTTTACATTCTTGTACTCTGCCTTCTAAGTTTTCATAAAGACCGTTCTGCTCTGTGTAAGCAGCACTTGGTAAAATTACATCTGCAATCTCGGCTCCTCTATCTCCGTGACTTCCTTGATAAACAATAAATTCATTTTTTTTCTTAAGCTCAATATTATCTGATCCAAGAAGATATAAAAATTTTATCTTATCGTCGTTAAGCTTTTCAAAAAAACTAAAATCACTTTTTTGGTTTGGAAAAATTTTAAGATCAATAAGACCTACAGTAGAAGCATTTTGCACTAAAACATTTAAAGCATTCCACTCACTTGTTATCTTATTGTTCTTGTTTAAAAATTTCTTAATCTCCTCAAAGATAAATTGGCCACTTTTTAACTCTAATGCTGACTCACCTATGATTATCATAGGTTTTTTTGCTAACAATATTTTTTTAGAAAATTCATTTTCTTCATCTACTATTTTTTTTATATCATCTGAATCATTACCGATAATTTCGTAATCATAAGAAAGATCACCTGGATTCCCTATGGAAAAAATAGGAGTATTATTTTTTAAAAAGGCTTTTCTTATCCTAGCGTTCAAAATTGTAGCCTCTTTTCTTGGGTTAGTACCCACTAAAAGAATCAAATCTGAGTCTTCTATTCCTTTTATTGATGTATTAAATATATAGTTGATTTTTTCGTTTGGATTTATATAAATTTTTTTTTCTCTAAATTCTAAATTGCTACTTCCAAATAAACTAAATAGTTTTTTAAAACCTAGTGCATTCTCTAAATTGATCATGTCACCAACATGACCTCCAATTTCATTAGTGTTCAAATCTTTAATTTTATTTGCAATTAGTTCTATTGCTTCATCCCAACTTGATCTAACAAGTTTATTTTCTTTTTTTACATATGGTACATCTAATCTTTGTTTGAGTAGACCATCGCATGAATATCTTGTTTTATCTGATATCCATTCTTCATTAATATCATTGTTTAATCTTGGTAAAATTCTTTTTACTTCCCAATTATATGTATCAACTCTAATATTAGACCCCACTGAATCCATAACATCTATACTTTCAGTTTTTTTAAGCTCCCATGGCCTAGCTTCAAAGGCGTACGGTTTTGAAGTCAAAGCTCCTACCGGACATAAATCTATTACATTTGCAGAAAGTTCTGACATCATAGACTTTTCTAAGTAAGTGGTTATCTCCATGTTTTCTCCTCTGCCAATAGCTCCTATTTCTGGAACACCAGCGATTTCGGTAGCAAATCTCACACATCTAGTACAATGTATACATCTTGTCATTTGAGTTTTAATTAAAGGACCCATATATTTCTCTTTTACTTGTCTTTTGTTTTCAACAAATCGAGATTTATCTACCCCATAGTATAAAGACTGATCTTGTAGATCACACTCACCACCTTGGTCACAAACAGGACAATCTAAAGGATGGTTGGCTAATAAAAATTCCATTACTCCTTTTCTTGCTTTTTCTACAAAAGGTGTATTTGTTTTGATGTTCATTCCGTCTGTTGCTGGCATTGCACATGAAGCAACAGGTTTTGGAGATTTTTCCATTTCTACAAGGCACATTCGACAATTTCCAGCTATTGATAGTTTTTCGTGATAACAAAACCTTGGTATTTCTACATTAGCTAATTCGCAGGCTTGTAAAACCGTCATGCCTTTTTCAAATTCTATTTCTTTTCCATTAATAATAATTTTAGGCATTTTTATTTTCTAATAAATGTTGATCAACTAAATATGGATTGTCTATTTTTTTCTTAATTAAAGGTTCCTCTCTACAACGACTTTCTATTTCTTTTCTAAAGTGTCGTAACAATCCTTGAACAGGCCAAGCTGATCCTTCGCCGAAGGCACAAATAGTATGACCTTCAATTTGTTTAGTAACATCTGAAAGTAATTCTATGTCATTCAATGTTGCTTTTCTTTTTGTAACTCTATCTAATATTCTCCACATCCAACCAGCGCCTTCTCTACAAGGTGTACATTGACCGCAACTTTCATGTTTATAAAATCTTGCAATTCGAGTCATGCAAGCAACAATGTCTTGCTCTTTATTTATAACTACAATGCCTGCAGTGCCTAATCCACTTTTATTTTCAATAAGTGAGTCAAAATCCATAGTAATTGTATCGCAAATTTTTTTTGGTAATAAAGGCATTGATGACCCTCCAGGAATTACAGCTTGAAGGTTATCCCAACCTCCAATTACACCGCCAGCATGTTTTTCAATTAAATCTTTAAGGGGTATTCCCATTTCCTCTTCTACATTACATGGGGAATTAACGTTTCCTGAAATACAAAATATTTTAGTTCCTGTGTTTTTTGGTTTACCAATTGAAGAAAACCATTTACCTCCTCTACGAAGGATAGTAGGGACCACTGCAATTGTCTCAACATTATTAACTATTGTGGGACAACCATAAAGACCAACTAAAGCAGGAAAAGGAGGTTTCAATCTTGGTTGACCTTTATTTCCCTCAATACTTTCCAATAATGCCGTTTCCTCTCCACAAATATAAGCACCAGCACCATAATGAATATGAATATCGAAGTCCCAACCCGTGCCACAGGCATTTTTACCTAAAAAATTTTTTTTGTAAGCTTGGTCTATAGCTTCCTGAAGTCTTTTTCCTTCATTAAAATATTCACCTCTTATATAGATATAGCATATGTGTGCATTAACTGCATAACCTGCCATCAAGCAGCCCTCAATTAATTTTTGTGGTTCGAATCTAATTATATCTCTATCTTTACAAGTACCTGGTTCAGACTCATCTGCATTAACAACTAAATAGTGTGGTCTAGAGCCAATTTCTTTCGGTGCAAATGACCATTTTAAACCAGTAGAAAAACCTGCTCCTCCTCTACCCCTTAATTCCGAAATTTTTATTTCATTTATAATCCATTCTTTACCTTTTGAGATAATTTCTTTTGTGTTTTTCCAATCCTCTCTTTTTATCGCAGAATCTATTTCCCAACCTAATTCATTATAAAGATTTTTAAATATTTTGTTTTCTTTTTTAAGCATATTTCCCCTCTTCTTCATTAATGACTTTGTTAAGTTCAGGAGATGTATTTTTTCGACCTCTGTAAGAACCAGGTTTTAGAGGTTTATCTTTTAATAAAGAATTAAGTATATCTAATGTGTTTTTTTCATTTAAATCTTCATAATAATCATCGTTTATTTGCACCATTGGTGCACTAACACATGCTCCAAGACATTCAACTTCCATCCAAGAACAGTTTCCATCTTTTGAGATCTCGTTTTCTTTTGGTGAAATTTTTTCTTTACAAATTTTTACAATTTTATCAGACCCACGAAGTAGACATG
>MDSV01182983.1_pt1 | contig 30398 bp, 32 predicted proteins | sample 810851 | NCBI WGS metagenome assembly MDSV01 (sample SAMN05326640, study PRJNA326480) | marine metagenome | isolation source: seawater | place: Atlantic Ocean: North East | collected 2012 | reverse complement strand
TGTGGAAGCGCAGTAATGCGTGCAGCTGACCAGTACTAATAGCTCAATTGGCTTGATTTATGCACTGAAAAAAATTTTTTTTGATATATTTAACTATTAATAATTTATAAATAATGAACAAAACTTTGATTGTAAAAAATATAGTAGACAATTTTCTCACTAAAAAAGAAGGTAGATCGATATTAAAAAATATCGAAAAAAAAAATTTGGTAAATGACGGTATTCTTGACTCTTTAGATATTCTTACAGTTGCATCAGAAATAGAAAAAAAAACAAAAAAAAAAATTGATATTTCTAAACCAAAGAATTTTAATAAATTTAACAAGTACAAAGACTTAATCAAGATTTAGCAAAGTGAAACTTCATCATATCGGTATTGTTTGCAATGAAACTGATATAAATAAATTTTTTTTTAAACCCAAAAAAAAAAATATTTATTATGATAAAGTTCAGCAAAATAAACTCATTATAGAGTATAATATTTTTAATAAATTGTGGATGGAATTTGTTATTCCAAAAAATAATAAATCTACCGTTTATAAATATCTGAAAAAAAATGGACCAGGAGTTCATCACTTTGGTTATTTTGCTAAAGATCTTAATAGACAAAAAAGAATTTTAATGAAAAAAAAGAGTTTTTTTTATGTTGGTTCATTTCAACCAAATATTCCCTGTTTTGGGGGTAACTTAAATACAATGTTTTTTTATAATAATAATTTTTTTATAGAATTACTTAATAATGAAAAAAAAAAATAATATTTTAATTAATAAAATAATTGAAAATTGCAGAAAAAATCCGTTCAAAAAAATTATATCTGATAACAAAAAATCCTTAAGTTATTCTGAATTATTAAAATATGCTATTTTAAATTCGAAAGAAATTAGAAAATCTAAATCTAAATTTATTCCAATTTTAGTAGATAGAAATGTAGAGTCAGTAATCGCAATGTTTTCAGTAATATTGGCCAATAAAGCATTTTGTCCAATTTCAAATGATTTTCCGGAGCAAAGAATTTTTTATTTTCTTAAAAAATTAAAAAGTAATTTTTTAATAAATTGTTCTAATAAAATTTTAAGACTCAAAAAACAACATAAGATAATTTTAAAAAATGATGAAAAAAGTTTTAAAATCCCTATTTTTAAAAATATAGATAAAACATTTTACTTATTATTCACCTCTGGCTCAACTGGGGATCCCAAGGGGGTAAAGTTATCATATAAAAATATTTTGAATACATTAAACTGGTCCAAAAAATACTTAAGGTGGAAAAATCAGAAAATGGGTATAGCCACCCAATTTTCATTTGATATTTCCATGTTTGATTTATTTTCTGGCTTATATTTTAATGTGCCAATGTATATAATTCAAAATCCATCAAACCCTCTTGAAAGTATTAAAGAAATAAAAATGAATAAAATTACATCAATTTTTTCAGTCCCAACTTTTTTTTCTAATTTTGTTAAGTACAATCTAATAAAAAAGAAAATTAATTTTTTAAAAAGAATTATTTCTGGAGGTGATTTTTTTTCACATAAAGATATTTTAGAGTGGAAAAAAAATCAAAAAAATATTGACATTTTCAATGTATGGGGACCAACAGAAACATCAATTGTTAACACAATGTATAAAATTCGTAAAAGAGATTTAAGCTCAATTTCGATGGGAAAAAGTATTCCAGTTGGTAAATCTGACCCTCAAATGAAAATAAAAATTTTAAAAGGTAAAAAAGAAATAAAAAAAAATAAAGTTGGGGAAATCTGTATGATAGGAAATTGTGTCAGTCAAGGATACTTGGGCAATTCAAAAAACTCAATAAATTATTTTAAATTCAAATCAGAAAAGGCTTATCTAACAGGTGATTTAGGTTACATGGATAATAAAAATTATTTACACATTGTAGGCAGAAAAGATAATACTATAAAAATCTCAGGTTATCGTGTTGATGTACTAGAATTGGAAAAGTTAATAACGATTAATTTTGATGTAAGAAATGCCTGTCTATTAAAAATGAGTATTAACGGAACAAACATTTTATGTCTAGCAATTGAAACTAAGAATAAAATTCAGATTGAAAAAATTTTAAATTTTCTTAAGAAAAAACTCCCACGATATTCAATTCCTAAAAGAATATTTTTTTTTAATAAATTTCCCTTAAATCATAATAATAAAATTGATAAAAAAAAAATTGAGCAACAAATTATTGAAAACAAACTTTAAAAAATCTCTTGCCGTTATAATAGGTGAGTCCACAGGTTTGCTTTGTTTAAAAAAACTCATAATTGCCAGAAATAATTTTTTCGACATTTGTTACGTGGTAAATTCGGACATAAAATATAATAAAGAAATTAAACAAATTTGCAAAAAAAATAAAATTAATTTTTTTTCGAAAAAAGAATTTCTTAAAAAAGAAAAAAAAATAATTAAAATTAATGAAAAATGTAATTTTTTAATTAGTATTTATTCGTCACTTTTATTAAGTAAAAACTTTTTAAAAAGTTTTAATTATCAATGTTACAATTTTCATCCTGGAATATTGCCATTTTACCCAGGTAAAAATTGTGTTTCAGGAGCAATTTATAATTCTGAAAAAGAAACAGGTGTCACAATTCATAAAATGAAAAAAAAAATAGATTCCGGAAAAATATTGATGGTGAGGAAAATTAAAATAAAGAAAGATGAAAACCTTTTAGCCGTAATGCATAACTTGAGAAATCTTGTGTTAAAGCTTTTATATGAATTTTTGCAAGTATTAAAATATTCCAAAAAATTACGTTTAAAAAAAAATGATCAAAAAAAAATCAGATTTTTTCCAAGATCTATACCCAATTCAGGTTTAGTTGATAATAATTTAACATTTGATGAGCTTTATAGAAGATATAAGGCAAGTGACTCAGGCCCAATGCCAAATTCTTGGGGAAAGTTATTTTTTAAATTTAATAAAAAAAAATTTTTAATATATAAAATAGAAAGAAAATTATTATCAAAAAAAAATAATTTTTTAATTAAAAAAATTAATAATGAAACTTTTCTAATAAAGATTAAAAATGCGAACGCTTTGGTAAAAGCACAAAATGATTCAAGAAATAAATAAAACTTTTATTAAATCAAAAATTTATAAAGCAAAATATGTTTATATTTATAGTGACTTTAGAAAATTTTTTTATTTAAAAAAAGATAATCCAGAAAAATCAGTAAAAAGTTTGCTTAATTTTTTTTTAAAAAAAGGTATTACTTGTATTATTCCTTCTTTTTCATATTCAAAAAAAAGATTTGATATTGATAAGACAAAATCTTCAGTTGGTTTTCTAGGAAATTATGTTCTAAAAAATTTTAATCACACTAGATCAGAACACCCAATTTTTTCATATATTGCGATAGGTAAAAATAAATCCATTATTAAAAAAATAGGTAAATCTGCCTTTGGACCAGACTCAGTGCATGCTCGTCTATATAAAAAAAATTGTTATTTCCTTAATTTTTTTAGACCACTTAAGCAAGGCAATACATTAGTTCATCACATAGAACAGAATAATAAAGCTAAATATAGATTTGATAAAAAATTTGAAACTAAGGTTTTTTTTCATGATAATTATGTAGGCAAAAATTATTCGGCATTCGTTAGGAAAAATTTAAAAAATAAAAGCACCTCTTTTACTTTTGAAAAAATTCTTAAAAAGATTAAAAATAAGAAGTATTTTTTTAAATTTATAAAAAAAAATTATAATATTTTGATTTATTCTTATGATGTCTTTTATGATGACTTAGATACCCATTTTAAAAAAGACAACAATATTTTTATAAAAAAAAATAAATAACTCATTATTCAAAAGTAATTATTTTCTTATTATAGAGAATTTTTATTATTTTAGACGTTTGAGAATTTTTAATTTTACAGTATTTTGATATCTCATCTAAGGTATTTGTTCCATCACAATAAGATAAAACATTCATCACTTGTCTTGTAAATTTTGGTTGTATTTTTTTTGATAAAGTTGGGTAGAGCCCTCTTTTCCCCATTTGGGGTTCGCAAGGAATATTTGAAACTGGTAATCTCAAATTTTCTAAGTTTAATATACATTTTTTGTAAAGATTTAAACTTTGAAAAAGGCCTTTTTTTGTAACAACTTTTCCAATTTTATCCAAAGATGTATGATACTCAGCATATTTTCCATGTTTAGTTCTCATTATAGAACAAACTGGCAAGTCGACTAAGGGTGAGCAAAATTGTCTTTCATCACTTCCCCTGTCTAACCAATTATATTTTTTAAATTTTATTTTTTGAGATTTAAGAGTTTTTAAAGCAATCTTATCAGATAACGAATTTTCATATTTTGAGGGTAAAAAAGAATAGTTACGCTGATCTCCAACACAGGTAATTATAAAACCATATTTGAAATTTTTCTTAAGTCTTTCTAAATTCTTTTGAATATATGCAATTGAACCTATGGTTTCTGGAATAAATATAATTCTGTAAGTATACTTTTTATCTAATGATTTTAACCATTTGGTTAAAAAGGTCAGGACGGACGGACCAGAAACTTCGTTATTCGCCATACTAGGGTGGCAAATATATGTTGATAATAACACTTCTTTCTTCAGTTTGCCTTTTAGAATAATTTCTCCATAATTCATTTTTCCTCTAAAGAGTTTTGTATCTATAAAAACTTTATAATTTCCATCTATCAATTTTTTTTTTTGATTATGAGAAATACAAAAACCCCAATCCTTCTTGTAATAAGAAGTTAAATAAGGAATAGCATTAGGTTGTTTAGGCAATGAGTAAAGTTTTTTTAATAAGATATTCTTATTTAATTTTTTTTTAATTGGAATACTGTAACCAACTAAATGAAGATTATTCTTTTTAAATTCACAAATTTTATTTTTTTTTGGATCTAGAATATATGCATCATTGACTTTCCATTCTAAAGGAATTTTCCAATCAAAAACTTTAGTTTTACTTTTTATACTTTTAATTTTGAGTCCAGGAATTATTTTCTTAATTTCTAATAGAGTTTTTCGGACACCATCACCAGTTAAACTACGTGGAAATTTAAATATTTTATAAGCAAAATTGAGTATATTGTCTTGTTCTGACACTATTTATTCACTTTTATTATTGAGGAAAAAGATATTATTAAATAATTATACTTCATAAAAAAATATATATACTTTATTAAAAGTAAAATTTAAATTAAATTAATTTAAATAATTTATGAATACACAGGTAAAAAAGATATTTAAAGAAATAGAAAATCTAAGAGCAAAAAATAATAAAAACTGGATGGACTTACTTAGGTTGTCTTTTGAAATAGATCCTAAAAAAACAATTAAGATAATTCAAAACATCCTATCAAAAGATGAAAAACTAATAAAATTAGCAAATAAATTAAAAAAGTACTCTAAATAATTTATAATGGCCAATTCGTTTATGGAAAAACAATTAAATTTTTTTTTTCCTAAAATGAATATTTTACAAACTTTCTCGGGAACTGCAGCTTTGATTACAATATTAGATGTACTTAAAGAAAAAAATAAAAATAAAAATGAAGTAATAATACCATCGGTTGCTTGTCCTGCTATTTTGTTTGCAGTCAACTTTTTAAATTTAAAGCCAGTTTTTGTTGATATGAATTTAAAAAATTTTAATATGAATTTTGCTGATACTAAAAAAAAAACTTCTCCTAAAACATTAGCAGTTATTCAAGTTCATTGTTATGGAATAGTCTCTGAAATTGAGAAAGTAAAAAAATATCTGACCAAAAAAAAAATTTTTTTAATTGAAGATGCTTGCTTAGTGTTTGGCGGAAAACTTAATTCAACTTATTTAGGATCATTTGGTGATGCTTCAATTTTGAGTTTTGGTTATGATAAAATTCTATCTTATAAAGGTGGTACATTATTGGTTAAGTCAAACCTTATATATAAAAGATGCAAATTTTATTTAACTAAAAATAAAAATCTTAACATGGAAAAAATAGAAAAAAATATTTTTTTAAATAAATTGAAAAATTTAGATAATGAAATAAGCTATAGAAAAAAAATTGCGAAATACATAAATACAAATCTTTTTAATAAATTATTTATTAAACCAATTTATAATAACAAAGATGTTTATTGGAGATATCCATTAATATTTAAAGGGAATAGAGAAAAATTAATTAAAAAAGCCAAAAGGTTCAAAATTCTAATAACCAAACATTATCCTGCAATGTCAAGGTACGAAAATAATCTAAAACTAAAAAACGCGAATATAATGGATAAACAAATTATTAATTTATTTGTTACAAGACAAAAAAATAAAAATTACATAAAAAGAGCTATTAAGTTTTTAAACAATTATTAATGAATAATATAAAAAAATTATATAAAAAGCTTTTTATAAAACATGGTGATAGTCCTTATGCGGTAAAAGCAAAAGATAAAAAGCAACAATATAAAAGATTTAAAAATCTAATTAAATGCTGTGATATAAAAAAAGACGATACAATTTTAGATCTTGGATGTGGTACAGGTGAATTCTATGAACTCTTGAAAAAATTTAAGATTAAAAGATATTGTGGAGTAGATTTTCTTGATGATTTTATAAACACAGCAAAAAAAAAATACAATAAGAATAAAAGAACAAAATTTTTAAGAATTGATTTTGAAAAAAAAACTATTCCAAAAAATTATGATTGGGTATTTTTATCAGGAACATTTAATGATAAAAAAAAAAATTCGAGTTTACTTATGAAAAAAACTTTAAAAAAAATGTTTAACTCTTCAAGGAAAGGAATAGTTTTTAACTCTTTATCAACACATGTTGACTATAAAGATAGAAATTTATTTTACAGTAATCCTGAGGAAATTTTAAACTTCTGTGTGAAAAATTTATCAAAATATTATGTTATTCGTTCAGACTATCAATTAAAAAATAATACGATACCTTTTGAGTATTCAATGTGTATTAAAAAGAAAATCTAATTAATGAAAAATTTTTTTTCACAAAAAATCAAAATTGGAAACAAGATAATTAATTCTAAATCTAGCCCTTTTGTAGTTGCGGAGGTTTCATCGAACCATGGTAATTCCCTTAAAAATATTAAAAATATAATAGATGAAGCAAAAAAAAATGGTGCGGATGCAATAAAATTTCAAAGCTTTGATCTTGATGAAATGACTCTTAAATCGAACAAAGATATTTTTTTATTAAAAAAATATTTTAAAATAAGTTCTTGGAATAATAGATCCTTATTTAGTATTTATAAAGAGGCACAATTGCCTTTTAAATTACACAAAAAAATTTTTGAGTATGCAAAAAGAAAAAAAATAATTTGTTTCAGTTCAGTATTCGATAAAAAATCTTTAGAATTGCTTGAATATTTAAAATCACCAATTTATAAGTTGGCTTCTTTAGAGGCTCTTCATTTCCCTCTGATAAAAGAGATTAAGAAAACTAATAAACCACTTATAATTTCTACAGGAACTCTATCAATTAATGAAATAAAAGAACTGATTAAATTCTTAAAAAAAATAAATTACAAAAAAATAATTCTTTGTCATTGTGTGTCTGAATATCCAGTAAGACCAAACAATTCAAACTTAAATATGATAAAATATCTAAAAAAATTATTTGATGGTTTGGTAGGTTATTCCGATCATACCCTTGGCGTCTCTGCCGCGATAATTTCTACAAACTTTGGAGCTAGATTGATTGAAAAGCATTTTACAAATTCAAAAAAAAATCTTTCTTTGGATAGTTCTTTTTCTTCAGATCCAAAAGAATTAAAAATAATTACTTCAGAGGTTAAAAGAACGTTTAAATTTGGAAATAAACTTAATTTAAATATTAATTCTTTCAATAAAAAATTCCGAAGATCAATAGTAGCAGTTAAAGATATTAAAAAAGGGGAAAGATTTAATTCAAAAAATGTTAAAGTTATAAGACCAAATGCTGGGATTGAACCAAAATATTACAATCTTTTATTAAAAAAAAAATCAAAAAAAAAAATTATTAAGGGTACACCCATTAAACTTTCTGATCTTTAATTTAAAGAATTATACTTTTTTTTCTTCCAGTCTTAATAATTTTGTATGAGGCCTCCCCTTCATTAAATATTAAATCTAAAATACATGCATATTCAGAAAATTTATTAAAATTCTGAGAATAAATTGGATGCTTATAATTATGAATATATACATTAATTTTATTTCTTTTAAATAGACCAAGATCTTCTCTTAAATAATCCAAAGATCCTGAAGTTGATAAATAATTGTCGTATTTAAGTCGTTTACATATTTCAATAATTTTATCCGATTTATTTTTTTTGCAATTTAATTCACTTGATAAAAAAATTTTTTTTTTGATTTTCAATATTTTCATAAACCAAATAATAAAATTTAAATTTAAATCAATTAACTTTCCATTTTTTACATTTTGAGAAAATATTTTAATTACATTATCAAAGTAATTATCAAAAAATTTTGATTTTTTATAATTCGAGATTAAAAAGTTTTCAAATTTTCTTAACAGATTACTATTGTTTGAGATTAGTATTTTGTTAATAGTTTTAGATTTCTGTTTATCAAAAGTTACTGGTACAGTAAAAGATTTTAGCCCTAATGGAGTTTTGAAATTATTTCTTTGTTGCCAACTTTGTTTTGAAAATTTTACATCATCCAAAAAGACCGTTGTTTCGGATTGATCAATTAAATCAAAATATCCAAGCCAGGGAATAAATGTTGGTTGAGTTATTAACAACATATTATATAAATATAGAACATTTTATCGTATTAAATAATCATTATTAATGAAACAAAAAATTGCAATCATTGGCGCTGGGATTACAGGACTTTCAATTGCAAAGTATTTATCGAAGAAAAATTACGATATTACTATTTATGAAAAAAAATCTGAAATAGGTGGTGTTATGAGAGATACTCTTGAAGATCAAGAAATTTACTTTAAGGGCCCTCAATTTCTAAATGCTGAGTCAATATGGTTAAAAAGTTTTTTTAATGATAAAGATATAAAAAAAAAATTTCTTTCTTTTAAAGAACAATTATATTCTTACACTGATATTTTTGGAAAGTCAGTTATAAAAAAAAATACAAATCAACCCTTAATACCTTTTGATATAAAAAAAATTAATTCAAATAATAAAACTATTAAAATAAAAACAATTAAAAATCTTAGTTTAAAAGATAGATTAACATTATATCCAAGAAAGATTTCAGAAAAACTAGAAAAATGGATTTTTAATTTTTCAAATGAAATAGATAAATTAGATCAAAGTGCTTGCAAAATGTATGGTTCAAGAGTTGTTTTCCAAAGAAACTATAAAGAGCTTGATGAATTAAAAAAAAATAAAATATTGAATGTTATATATGGCAAAGTTCCAAAAAATACAAAATCATTAATAATTCCAAAAAATGGATTTAATAAATTTTTTGATGAAATTGAAAAAATTCTTAAAAGAAATGGGGTTAAAATTCTGAAAAATGTGACTTTAAAAAGTGATAAAGAGCAAAAAAATTTTTATTTCGATGATAAGAATTTAAATTATAACTATCTAATTTGGACAGCCAACCCTATACCTTTACTACAAGTTTATAATGAAAAAATTGATAATAAGGTTTTACGAGTAAAAATTTTTCTCTCAAAAATAAAAAAAATAGAAAATCTTAAACCGATTTATATTAATGTTTATTCACTAAAATCAAAAATATTCAGAATTTATCTCTACAATCAAAATAATTTTTCTAAAATTTCAATTGAAGTTTTTAATAATAGAAATAATGATAAAAATAAAATTTTAGACCAAGCTAAAAAAGTTTTAGAAAAACTAAAAATAAATGTAAATTTTGTTGGTAAATTAATAGAAAAAAATGAGGTAAGACACATTTTTTTAACACAAAATGATATTAAAATTTTTAATAAATTTAAAAAAAAGAAACCTTTGAATTTGATTGATGGTATTTGGGAGCAGAACTTAGATAGAGAACAAAAGTTATTTTTTTTTAATGACTATGTGGAAGCTAACTTGAATTAAATAATGAAATATTTTAAAATTTTTAAGTCTGTAAATAAACCTATAATAAAGCAAAATGAAAATTCTGAAAAATCATTTCTTGTGGTTGATCGAGAAAGAATTGTACCTGTATTCTTTATGAGTATTCTATCCGCAGTTATCTCTCATAAAAAAAAATATAAACCTATTTTAATTGGCGATTTTGGTAAAAAAAATCAAATAAATTTTGAAACTTTTAAAAGCTTTGGTTTTGAAAATATCAAAAATATTTTTAATAAATATTGTTTAATTTCGAACCCATTAATAACAATTAAAACAATTAAATATTTTATATTTGCTATTAGATTTTTAAAAAAAAATGGCTTCACTTGGTTTATTAATAACTTCAAAATTAAAAATATTGTTATTGGAGACTTAATTTTTGATACTTTAAATCAATCAAATATTGAGGACCAAAGGCTTAATTATCATAAACTAAAAATAATTTTTGTTGCAATATTTAGAACAATTAAGATATCTAATTTAATAATTAAAAATAATGTCAAGGTCATTGTAGTACCAACACAGACCTATTGTTATAACAGTGGAATTGCATGCAGAATTGGCTTAACAAACAAAATTAAAGTTTTAACAATGCATGACAATAATTATTTAGAAACACATACATTTAAAAATATAATTTATGGACCTTACAATATATTATATAATAATCTTTTAAGTGAGGTTAAAAAAATTAAAAATATCTCTAAGGTGGAAAAATACCTAACTGATAGAAAGAACCTTAAGGTTAAAACTTATTATACACAAAGCAGAGATTTAAAAAATGCTAATAAGTTTAAAAATTCAAAACTTAATAAGAAAAAATTTATTAAAAAATATTTTAGAAAAAATTATACAGAAAAAAAAATCATTTTAATTGCTTGCCACGCGTTTTCAGATGCATCTAATGGTTTAGGTACAAGTTTGATTTTTAACGATTACTATGAATGGTTAAACGAGACATTAGATTATTTAAATGATATTCAAAACGATAAAGTTTTATTTATTTTAAAAAATCATCCATCATCTAGATTTAACGATTTGCAAATAATTAAAAAATTATTAAAAAAATATAATAATGATAAAATTATTTTATGTCCAAAAAAAGTAAACACAAATGACTTAATAAAAATTTGTGATAACGTTATCACTGCTAGAGGAACTATTGGAATGGAGTTTGCTATTAACGGAAAATTTCCAATTATATGTGGTTCTGCAACTTATTCAGGCCTTGGAATAGCCTTAGAATGTAACTCAAAAAAAAAATATTTTAATTTATTAGAAAAATTGAATCATCTTCCAAAAATGAATAGCAGTAAAAAGCTGCTAGCTAAAAAAGTGTTCTATTTTATGGAACATTATCAATTTTATCGATTACCAAAATTGAATGATGATAATTTAGTATTAAATAATAAGATAATATCTAATTCTAAATTCTCTCATCAATATAATATTTTTTGTAATGAACTCATTAAGAACGCGGAAAATATTGGATTTCAAAACGATGATTTATATAAAAGTTTATTCAAAAGGGTGGTAGTTTAAAAATGTCTTTTTTTATTTTTTTTTAAACAAACTTTCAGCAAGTTTCCAATCATCAATTGTATCTATATCGATCCCTTTATTTCTTGGAATTAAAAATCCTTTAAATACTAATTTTTTTTTAATTAAACTATTATAATTTATTACACCAAAAGTTCCTGTATCATGATATCTTTTTTCGAAATTTTGTGTTCTAACAATTAAATTCTTTTTACTATCCGGAGAAAGTTTTTTTGATTTATCCAATTTAAATGCCCTTTGAATTGGGTGTGGGTATTCTGTTATTGCTAAAAGATTTTTTACTTTATTTTTCTTAATATAATTTGAAGCCGATATGAGATCTTTTTTATCTATCAATGGTGAGCAGGGAGTTAAAAACCAAATTTGGTCAAATTTTTTTCCCATATCTAAAAATTTTTTAACAACAAACTGATAAACTTTTATTAAGCCTATTTTGCTTCCAGAAAGTTTTTTTGGTCTTAAAAAATCAATATTTATTGGATACTTCTTCACAATATTTTTTACTCTTAAGCTGTCAGTAGATACATGAATTTCATCAAAAATTTTACTTTTTATTGCAGTCTCTATTGAATAATTAATTATAGGCATTCCAAAAAATTTTTTGATATTCTTGTTTTTAATTCTCTTGGAACCTATTCTTGCAGGAATAATTAATAATCTTTTAATCATTTAAATTGGATAATATAATATTTTAATTATGAATGATTGCAATGAGCGTTAAATTTATTTATATATAAATTATATACAATCCTAATGTCTTTTTTAAAAAATAAAACAATTTTAGTCACTGGTGCCACAGGTTCGTTTGGAAAAGCTTTTGTTAACGAAATTTTAAGACAATTTTCAGATATTAAAAAAATAATAGTTTTTAGCAGAGATGAACTTAAACAAAGTGAAATGATGCAAAATATACAAAATAATAAGATTAAAAAGGTAAGATTTTTTCTAGGGGATATAAGAGATCATAAGAGACTAAACCTAGCTTTAAAAGATGTTGATATTTTAGTTCATGCTGCTGCTCTTAAACATGTTCCAATTTCTGAATACAATCCAACAGAATTTATTAAAACAAACATTATAGGATCTCAAAATATAGTCGATGCATGTTTAAACAATAATGTTGAAAATGTTATTGCATTATCAACTGATAAGGCAGTTTCTCCACTGAACTTATATGGAGCAACAAAATTGGTTGCAGATAAACTTTTTACATCAGCAAATTTGATAAAAGGTAAAAATAAAATTAAATTTAGTGTTGTAAGATATGGAAATGTGTTTGGAAGTAGAGGGTCAGTTGTTCCATTATTTTTAAAATTAAAATCAAAAGATACTTTTCCTATTACAAATAAAAATATGACAAGATTTAATATAAATATGGACGAAGCAATAAGATTAGTTATATGGAGTTTAAAAAATAATTTAGGAGGGGAGATATTTGTACCAAAAATACCCTCATATAAAATATTAGATTTAGTAAAGTCTATTAAAGAGAAATTTAAATATAAAATAATTGGCATAAGACCAGGTGAAAAAATTCATGAAGAATTAATTTCTAAAGCTGACAGTCTTTATACCTATGATCTAAGATTTTGTTATTCAATAGTTGATAAAGCTCACACAAATACAATTAAAGATTATAAAAAGAGAAAAATTCAAAAAGTGAAAGAAGGTTATGAATACAATAGCATGAATAACAAAAATTTTTTATCTATCAATGATTTAAAAAAATTAATTAAAAAATACAAAACAAATTTAGAAAAATAAATAATATTTGATTATCTAAATTCACATGGGAATATTAAACTACGGAAAACAATATTTAGACCAGAACGATTATAATGCTTTAAAATCTAAAACTTTTAAAGATTTTTTAACAACTGGTCCCTTGGTTAAAAAATTCGAAAATAATATAAAAAAAAAAATAGGAGCAAAATATGTTGCGTCATGCTCTAGTGGCACTGCAGCTTTACACATTGCTTTTAAAGCAATAGACCTTAAGGAAAATGATGTAGTTATAGTACCAATCATTAATTTTATAAGTTCGGTTAATATCCTAATGGAAATGAGAGCGAAAATTTATTTTGCAGATGTTGATATTATTACGGGTCAAATGACACCAAAGACATTGAATGAGTGTATTCAAAAAAATAATTTAAAAAAAGTAAAGGCATTTGTAACAATGTACTTAGGAGGATCATGTCAAAATAATTTATCATTTTATAAAATGAAAAAAAAAATTAATTGTTTTATGATTGAGGATGCATGCCATGCTTTAGGAGGAAAATATAAGATTAATAGAAAATATTTTTCTGTTGGCTCCTGTGAGCATGCAGACATTTCAACTTTTTCTTTACATCCAGTTAAGTCTATTACCACTGGAGAAGGTGGACTAATTACCACAAATAATAAGAGTATATTTGAAAAAGCTTTACTTTTTAGATCTCATGGAATTGTTAGAAAAAAAAATAATCATTGGGAATACGATGTTATTTCACCGGGATTGAATTATAGATTAAGTGACTTAAATTGTAGTTTAGGTATATCTCAACTGAAAAAGCTTAATTTGTTTATTCAAAAAAGGAATAAAATTGCTAAGATATATTTCAAGTTACTCAAAGATATAGATGCAATTCAACTACCAATATTATTTAAAGAATTATCTTCAAGTTGGCATTTATTTGTTATCAAAATTAATTTTTCTAAATTAAAAAAAAAAAAATCAGATTTATTTAAGTTTTTTGTGAAAAAAAATATTCGAGCTCAACAACATTATATACCAATTAATGAATATTCTTTTTATAAAAAAAAAATAAAAGGCAGTTTTAAAAATTCCAAAGTTTATATAAGTCAAGCAGTGAGCCTACCAATTCATTATTCGTGTTCAAAAAAAGATATAATTAATGTTTGTAAAAACTTAAAAATTTTTTTGTATGCAAAATAAAATAGATTTGATTAAAGGTATAAAAGAATATAACTAAATTTCAGTTAGAAAAAATAATATTTATGTTAACAAAAAAATTACTGAGAAAAAATCTTAATAGACCAGATTGGAGCAAATCTCAGAAAAGACTTTCAAATAGACTTTGGCTTGATAAAAATGAACTTTTTTTAGAGGATAATTTTAATGAATTTAAAAAAATTTTACAAAAAATAAAACCATATAATTTATCTTCTTATCCTGATCTATCATACTTATACAAACAATTAAGAAATTATTCAAAAATCAAAGTTGATCAATTGATTTTAACAAATGGCTCTGATGGTGGAATAAGGATGGTTTTTGATCTTCTTACAAATCAAAGTGATAAAGTTTTGATACTAAACCCTACTTTTGCAATGTACGAAATTTATTGTAAAATTTTTAAACTAAGATTTAAAAAAATTGATTTTTTATTTTCTGACAATGGTCCCCAAATAAGCCTTGAGAAAATTTGTAACACAATAAAACAATACAAACCTAAACTTTTTTGTATTCCAAATCCCAATAGTCCAACGGGTACGATTTTCAAAATAAAAGATATCAAGAAAATTTTAAAAATATCCAAAAAAACTAAAACTTTCGTTTTAGTTGATGAGGCCTATTATCCTATAAGCAAAATTACAGTTAAAAAATTAATCAGTAATTTTGACAATTTGATTATTGTAAGAAGTTTTAGTAAATCTGTAGGACTCGCAGGATTAAGAGTAGGTTATATTTTAACAAATAAAAAGTTAACTTTGCAATTTCATAAGATTAAAAGTATGTATGAAATTGGCAATTTCCAAGCAGAAGTTTTATCTTTAATATTAAAAAGCAAACTAAATAAAAAGAACCTTATTAAAAAGATTATTGATGATAAAAAATATTTTAAAAAAAAATTAAATAAATATGGTTTTAAAACTTTAAATGATGAGGGTAATTTCATACATGTAAATTTTGGAACTCAAAGGTTTAAAATTTTCAAAAAATTAGAAAAAATTATGTATTTTAGAAAAATCGAATCACACCCTTGTTTAAAGAACTTTTCTAGAATATCTCTGACTTCAAAAAAAAATTATGATAAAATTTTAAGCATTATAAAAAAATGAAAAATAAATTTAATATTGGTTTTATTGGTTGTGGTCGAATAGCTGGCCATCATTTTAAAGCATTAGAAAAAAACAATGACTTTAAAGTGACTTGTGTATGTGATTTAAATTTTAAAAAAGCCGAACCTTACGTGAAAAAGTATAAAGTAAAATATTACCCTCATTATAAGTTAATGCTTAAAAGTGAAATAAATTTAGACATTGTTGTAATCATGACACCTTCCGGGATGCATTATGAACATGCTTTATTTATTACAAAGAATTATAATTTAGATATTATAGTAGAGAAGCCAACATTTTTAAAAACATCCCAAGTTAAAAGAATATATAAAATTGCAAGTAGAAAAAAAAATAAAATATATCCAGTTTTTCAAAATCGTTACAATCGAGCAGTTAAAAGACTTAGAAAGGCTATAAATCAAGGTGAGTTAGGACAAATAAGAGTAATAAGCGTAAGAGTTAGATGGTGTCGTCCACAAAGGTATTACAACTTATCTGTATGGAGAGGCACTTACTCTCATGACGGAGGAGCTTTAACAAATCAAGGTATACACCATATAGATTTATTGAGAAATTTATTTGGAGAAATTAAAAAAATACATACGAACATGAAAACTTTTGGAGCAAAAATTGAAGTAGAAGACTCTGTAACAGCAAATTTAGAATTTGCTAATGGTTCAATTGGAAGTCTAGAAATTTTAACATCAGCACGCCCAAAAGATTACGAAGCAAGTATATCCGTTGTTGGTTCGAAAGGTTTGGCCCAGATAGGAGGATGGGCAGTTAATGAATTACAAATTTTTTCTCCAAAACCTAAAGAATGTAAAAAATTTTCACAAAAAATTCCTGATGCATATGGATTTGGTCATTATGATTTATATAAAGATATTGCAAAAGATAAATTGAAAAGAAAAAAATTTAATGTTGATTTTTACGACTGTTATAAAACTATTCAATTATTAAACTCTTTTTATGTATCTAGTGAAAGAAAAAAAACTATATTAGTGGATAAAATTGTCGACTCAAAAAATTTAGGCAAAAAAAATGAAAAAATATCTAAAATTTACAGGTAAAAGTAAGTTCAAACTTTTTGGATTTATACCTGCTAGAATGGCAGCAACAAGATTCCCAGGAAAGCCATTAAAAAAAATTTTAGGTAAACCTATGATTGAGCATGTTTTTAAAAGAGCATCTTTATTTAAAGGATGGAAAAAATTATACTTAACTACATGTGATAAAGAAATCAGAAACTTTTCAAAAAGTAAAAATATTCCTTACATTATGACATCCAAGAAGCACAAAAGGTGTTTGGATAGAATTTATGAAGCGGCCTCTAAGAAAAAAAAAATTATCAGAAATCAAGATATTATAATTTGTGTACAAGGTGATGAGCCCATGATGAGACCAGAGATGATTAAAAATGTAATCAAACCTTTTTTTAAAAAAGATAATGTTTTAGGGACAGTTTTAGCAATGGACATAATTTCAAAAGATCAATTTTACGACAAAAATATTGTAAAAATTATTCATGATGAAAATGATGAAGTTTTGTATACATCAAGATCTCCAATTCCTTATACGGAAAAGTTTAACAAAGGCATAAAAGCTAAAAGAATATACGGTATTTTTGCATTCAGATGGGAATTCTTGAAAAAATTCTATAAATTGCCAATGTCAAATTTGGAAATACTAGAATCATGTGATTCAAATAGAATTTGCGATAATGGGAGAGGCCAATTTATTGCAAGGCAAAAATATTTGCCTTCTTTCTCTGTAGATTGTCCAGCAGATTTAAAAAAAGTTGAAAAATTTATAAAAAAAGATTTTTTTTTAAAAAAGTATATTAATTAATCTTATGATAAATAAAAAAGTCCCTGAGTATAAATATTGGGGTTTAAAGCCTTCAATTGATTACTTTAAATTGAACAGAAAAAATTTAAATCATCTTTATAAAGGTGAAAAAAAAATACTTTCCAAAGTAATATTTGAGGGATGTTCAATTTTAGACATTGGATGTGCAGAGGGGGGTTTTATAAAAATCATAAAATCATTTGTAAAAAATTTTGATTATACAGGTGTAGATGTTAATCAAAAAATGATTAATTTAGCAAAAAAAAAAAATCCAAAATATAAATTTTTTAAAAAAAATGATTTTTACAAAAAATTTAAATATAAAAAATTTGATATAGTTTTGATATTAGGATTACTTCATTTAAATAAAGAATGGAAAAAGGTTTTGTTAAAAGATTCTAAATTTTCAAAAAAATTTTTAATTTTCGATCTTAGAGAAACAAATCAAAGAGGAATAGAAAATATCAGGAAATCCTATTTTAGGATGAATTTTAATAGTGATGAAAAAAAATATCGTGAAATTCATATTCCTTATAATGTTCTCAACAGTAAAAAAGTTAAATTATTTTTAGAGAATAAACTAGCAAGCTTTAAAAAAAAAATTTCAATTAAATACAAAGGGAAGCCGTCTACTAATGCTAAAACTTCTCACAAAGTTGTCACTTTTTCAAATTATTGTTTCTTAAAAAAATGAAAAAAATTACGACTGCAATTATTGGGTTTGGTGTTGTTGGCAAAAGAAGAATGAAATTTATTAAAAAGAATAAATTTTATGATTTAATCTCAATTAGCGACATTCGATTTAAAAAAAATTTTAATAAGAAAAAAATTTATTTTTTTAAGAATTATAAAGAAATATTAAATGATAAGCGCATAGATGCTGTCTTTATAACTCTTCCCAATTATCTCGCAGCAAAAGTAACGAAAGAGTTTTTAAATAAAAAAATTCATGTTTTTTGTGAAAAACCACCAGGAAAAAATCCAGATGAATTAAAGAGTGTAATTAAAACCGAGAAAAGAATTAAAAATATTAAACTCAAATATGGGTTTAATCATAGATATCATGATTCAATAAGATTAGCTAAAAAATATATTGATGAAAATTACTTTGGCAAAATTATAAATATAAGAAGTGTTTATGGAAAAAGTAAGATAATTACTTTTGAAAAAAATGATTGGAGGGCAAAAAGGAAATTTGCAGGCGGTGGAATATTATTAGATCAGGGCATTCATCTTTTAGACTTATTAACTTACTTTGTTGGTAGTTTTAAATTTTTTAAAAGTTTTATATCTAACAATTTTTGGAAATACGATGTGGAAGATAATGCTTTTGCCTTGATGAAAAATAAAAAAGGTGTTATAGCCTCAATTCATTCTACAGCCACCCAATGGCAGCATAAGTTTATGATGGAAATAATTTTCGAAAAATGTTTAATGATCTTAAGTGGTATTTTATCGGGCACAAAAAGCTATGGTAAAGAATCTTTAGTAATTGTTCCTAGAAAAGATTTTCATAACAATAAAATTAAAAAAATTAAAAAATTTTCTTTTAGTAAAGATAATTCTTGGAAAAATGAAGTGGACGAGTTCGCTGATATTATTCTAAATAATAAAATTGTAAAAACTGGTAATAGTAAACAAGCGCTTGAAGTGATGAATATGGTTTATAAAATATATTATAACGATAAATCTTGGAAATTTAGATGAGTATATTAAAAAAAAATAATCAGACAAAAGACATTATCTCTTTTTCAAAAAGCTATTTCTCCAGAATAAATAAAATTATTTCTAAGATAAATTTAAAAGAAATAAAAAAGATAGAAGATGAGTTTATGGACTTATATAAAAAAAATTCCACTCTCTATGTTTTTGGAAATGGTGGTGGAGCAGCTACTGCAATGACAATGGCTAATGATCTAGGTTTTGATATTAAAAAGAAAACCAAATTAAAGAAAACTTTTAAAATAATTTCACTAAATGATAACAGTTCAGTTATTACAGCAATAGCTAATGATGTAGGCTACGAGGAAGTTTTTTTAAATCAGCTTAAAATACATTTTAAAAAGAATGATAAGATTTTAATCTTTTCAGCTTCTGGAAATTCTGAAAATTTATTAAGAGCAGCTAAATGGGTTAGAAAAAAAGGAGGCAAAGTTATTACAATTTTAGGTTTTGATGGCGGAAGACTAAAAAAAATATCTAATTGCTGTTTACACATAAAAACAGAGAAGGGCGAATATGGGCCAGTAGAAGATTTGCAATTGATGATAAATCATATTTTAGCACACTGGTTTCAGGTAAAATTTAAATAATATTTTAAATGAATATAAGTTTTGAAAATCAAACAGTTTTAATTACTGGTGCATCTAGAGGTATTGGTAAAAGCTTATTTAAAGCATATTCTAATTTAGGAGCAAATGTAATTGGAACAACAACAGATAAAAAAAAATCTATAAATAAAAATTTTTTGGAGGTTAATTTTGAGAATAAAGAGTCAACCAATTCTTTCTATAAAAAAATTAAAAAATTAAAAAAGATAGATATTTTAATAAATAATGCAGGTATAAATAAGATATCCTCAATTCAAAACTTAGATGAAAAAAGCTTAAAAAAAATATTAAACGTAAATTTATTAACTCCAATTTTACTTACCAAAATTGTTTCACAGAAAATGATTAAAAGAAAATCAGGCTCCATAATCAACATAGGTTCAATTTTTGGTCATATTAGTAAAAGTCAAAGATCTTCATATTCAGCAACAAAGGCTGGGCTTGAAGGTTTTACAAAAGCAGCAAGTTTAGACTTAGCAAAATATGGCATTCTTGTTAATTCGGTATGCCCAGGATTTGTCAAAACTGATTTAACTAAAAAGATATTAGGATTAAATAAAATTAAACAATTAGAAAAAGAAATACCTTTAGGAAGATTGTCTAGTTCTGAAGAAATTGTAAATTTAATTATATTTCTATCAAGTAATAAAAATACTTACATCACTGGTCAAAGCTTTATTATTGATGGGGGATTTGTTGTTAAATAAAGTTGAAAATAAAATTAAGATAAATTCAAAAATCAAAAATTATGAAGTATTTTTTGAGAATAGTTTTGATAAAATATTAAAAAAAATCCCAACAAATTCAGTTTTAATTGTTGATCAAAATCTGAGAAAAAAATTAGAAAAAAAAATTAAAAAAAAAAACTTTAAAATTTTATATATTGCAGCCTCTGAAAAAAGTAAAAGTTTTGAAAAAATTGGTGATACCATTAAACAATTAATTCAAATTTCAGTTAATAAAACCACCACTATTGTTGCCATTGGAGGAGGCACGATACAAGATTTAGTTGCATTTATATCATCTATTTTTTTTAGAGGAATTGATTGGATTTTTATTCCAACAACACTTCTTTCTCAGTGTGATAGTTGCATAGGAGGAAAAACTTCTATTAACTTTCATGGAATAAAAAATCAACTAGGCAACTTTTATCCGCCAAATAAAATTTTTATAGATTTCAATTTTTTAAAAGATATATCAAATCGTGATTTAAAGTCAGGTTTAGGTGAGATGTCACATTTCTATTTTGTATCTGGAAATAAGGATTTTTTGATTTTCGATGGATATTTAAAGAGAGCGATTAATAGAAATTTGGATGTTATCCAAAAAATTATAAAAAGGTCTTTATCCATAAAAAAAATTTTTATTGAAAAAGATGAATTTGATAAAAAGGAAAGAATAATTTTAAATTATGGTCATTCCTTTGGCCATGCGATTGAGAAAATTACAAAATTTAAAATTCCTCATGGAATAGCAGTAGCGAATGGTATGAATATTGCCAATTTTGTCTCATTAAAGATGAAATATATTGATAAAAACCAGTTTAATAAAATGAGCAGTACTTTAGATAGATTATTAGGAAAAGATAAACTTAAAAAATTTAAAATAGACGAATTAATAAAAGCGTTAAAGAAAGATAAAAAAAACCTTAAAGGTTCGTTAAGACTTATTTTAACAAAAGGATTAGGAAAAATGTTTATCAAAAAAATCAATGACCATAATAAAATTAGAGATATTTTAATTGATTACCAAAATACTATTTAAAACAGCAAATGAATAATAAAAAATTTGTTTTAGTAATAGGATCAAGACCAGACAGCAAATTGCCCAATATAGTTGTTGAAAAAGTATATTCAGCAAATGGTGCAGCAGAAAGAGCACAAAAGTATTTTGAATCCCATGGAAGAAAAGATTTCACTGCAGTTTGTGGAAGTATGGAATTTTTTAAAAATGAACATGTTAAGAGAAGAGTTTTGAATGCTGATCCAAATTTAATTTTTTTTAGATCAGGTAAAGTTTTAAAAGAAAATTTTATTCAGGTATCCAGTAAATTGAATTTTGTAAGTAAATCAAGAAATGAGCAAATCCTTTTTCAAGCAAAATATGTTAAATATGGAATTTTATCAATAATTTTAGCAGAATTAACCCATGAGGATGGTTTAATTGGTAATTTAAAACATATTAAAAAAATTTTTGATCAAAGAGGAATGTTAGGTGTGAATACAGGTTTTTTTTCAATTCTTTTGGCTAATTATGAAAATCCAGATTCTTTAATAATTTGTTCTGGAATTGGAATTAAAACTGTGGGCAAATCCTTTCATCCAAGTAAAGGAACTGTAAAAAGAGCAGTTATAGATAAAAAAATTTATGAATATTTAAATTCTGATATTAAAAAAAAATTAATGACAACGGATAAAGAAATGTCAGAATACTGCAATATACCATTAATTAGAGAAGTAATATGATTTTTGAAAAAATAAATATAAATGTATTAAAAAAAATAATAGATAAAAAACTTTTTGTTTATTTAATTTTAATTTCTTTTAGTACGATAATTATATCTTTTCTAGAGTTAATAGGCATAGGTGTCTTAGCTGGATTTGTTTTATTTTTATCTGACGTAAAAAATTTTGTAGATAGTTTGCCAAATTTTAAAATTTTAGATTTTGTTAAAGATCTTGATGAAAAAAGTTTAATCAATTTATTTTTAATTTTAATAGTAAGTTTTTTTATAATAAAAAACATTCTTATCTTTTTATTTATTTTTTCTTTTAATAAATTGCGCGTTTTGTTTAACTATTCGATTTCAAAAAAATTATTAGACACCTATTTATCAAAAAACTATGAATTTTTTCTGTTTAATAAAAATTCAAACCTTATTCATAATATGAAAGAAGAAACTGTAAGATTTACAGGTTTAATTTTTTCTTTGATAAACATATTAAAAGAGTCTTTTTTGATTATAGCGCTTATTATTGGTATATTTGTTATAAATTGGAAAATAACCTTATTTTCAATAATCTTATTTGGTTTTTTATCAATTTTTATTTTTTCTTTTATAAAACAAAAACTATATAAGTTAGGAAAAGATCAGACTTATTACTCAAGCAGATTAATAAAAAAACTTATTGAAACATTTCAAGATATAAAATTTATTAAAGTAAGATCTTTGGAGAGCTTTTTTTTAAAAAAAATTTTATTCAATCAAAAAAAATTATTTGATGTTGGTTTTTTTCAAGCAATTATAGTTTCTATACCTAGACTTCTTTTGGAGATTTTTGCTGTCACAGGTTTGTCATTTACAATATTTTTTTTTACAAAATTAAATTATTCTTTCAATGAAATTTTACCATTTATCACTTTCTTAGCATTAACAATTGTTAGAATGGTTCCTGCAATAGCAGGATTAAATCAGAATATAAATAATGTTGCAACAAATCTCATTTCTCTAGAAATAGTAACGAAAAACTTTAGTGATAAAAAAACATTAGATTTAATAAATAAGAGTCACACAAGTGTTAACTTTAATAGATTAAATAACTTGGAAATTAAAAATCTTAGTTATAGATACTTAAATCAAACTAATGATGTTTTAAGAGATGTAAATTTCAAATTAGGTAAAAATGATGTTCTGGGAATTATAGGAGATAGTGGTTCTGGAAAAACTACACTTGCAAATATTATTTGTGGATTATTAAAACCAAAATCTGGACAAGTATTAATTAATGACGAGATAACGGAAGAACAAAACTTCAAAGATTATAATATTTCTTATATGCCACAATTCACAAACATTATTGATGAAAATATTGATCTTAATATTGCTTACGGGTTTGACGAAGAAAACATAGATAAAAAAAAAATTATAGAAAGTTTGAATATAGCTGAACTAGGAAAAGCTGATAAAGATTTCTATCAAAAACAAATGGGAGAAGGTGGTTTAAATATTTCAGGTGGACAAAAACAAAGAATAGGATTGGCAAGAACAATTTATCATGATCCAGATTTATTAATTCTTGATGAGCCAACTAGTGATCTTGATTTTAAAACTCAGGATAAGATAATAGAAAATTTAAAGTTATTTTCAAAAAATAAAATCACAATAATTATAGCTCATCGTTTAAATACTTTAGAAATTTGCAATAAATTACTTATTTTAGAAAATGGATTACTATCTGATTTTGGACCTAAGAATGAAATCTTAAAAAAAAATTCAGATTTAAGTAAATTTTTCAAAAATAGGTAAAAGATTATTTGTCCGGTGTTTGTAAAGATTTATTTTTCATCATTTTTGTAATTTTTTTTGTCATAATAATAAACCTTTTTAAGAATAATTTTTCTTAAGTTCTGATTGACTATTTATTATCATCAGAACCTAATTATTTTACTTATTTCTAAAATTATTTTTTTACTTAAATTTTCTAATCTTTTTTTAAAATCATTTTTTATGATTAAATTGGGTTTTTTTGGTAATTCAGGTTTTATGTCCAAACCAACTATATTTGTTATACCGTTATGATAGATTTTTTTTTTTCTTTTTTTAATAATTTTTTTCAAATTTGACTGTATGAAAATTTCGACATAATTTTGGATATTCTTTTTATTTTGGGATCTAATTTCATCGAACATTCCAACGACTGCAAAAATAACATTTATTTTTTGATTGGTGATTTTTTTACAGAAATTTGAGAACTTTAAACCATATTCCAACCTGGATAATCTATCGTATTTGTTAAGCTTAAATATCTTTCTTAAGTCATCTCCAGATAAAACTATAGTAGGACCATATTTTTCAACTATGTCTTTTTTTATCAATTTAGCTATTGATGTTTTACCTGAACCAGACAAACCAGTGATCCAGAATAAGATTCCTTTTTTTTTATTAAGTCGAATTTTTTTCATGGTTGAAATTTTTCTTTTTTTAATTTAATAACAATTATCTTTCTATAAACTAAAAAAACATATAATAATAAAAAAATTAAAAAATGTTATCTAAAAAAAAAGTTTATGTTGGTTTCGCTGCTGATATTCTTCACCAGGGACATATAAATATATTAAAAACAGCCAGTAAATTGGGAGTGGTTACTGTTGGCTTACTTACAGATGAAGCTATTGCTTCTTATAAAAATCTCCCCTACATGAATTTTGCTCAAAGAAAAGCTGTCCTTGAAAATATTAAATTTGTAAATAAGGTTATACCTCAAAAAACTTTAGACTATGTAAGTAATTTGAGTAAAATTAAACCAGATTACGTAGTCCATGGAGATGATTGGAAAAAAGGTGTTCAAAAAAAAACTCGTCAAAGAGTAATAAATGCATTGAGGCAATGGTCTGGTAAATTAATTGAACCCAAGTATACAAAAAATATATCATCATCATCCATTAAAAATAATATCAAAGAGATTGCTTTTTCCCCAAATAATAGAGTTTCAAGGCTCTCAAGGTTAATTAAAGTAAAAAAAATAGTAAAAATTCTCGAGTCGCATAACGCTTTAACAGGTTTAATTATTGAGAACACTAAAGTTTTAAAAAATAATTTAAGAGAAGAATTTGATGGAATGTGGTCATCTAGTTTAACTGACTCTCTTAGTAGAGGCAAACCTGACAATCAATCAGTTGATTATTCAACAAGAATTAATGGCTTAAATGAAATTTTAGATGTGACGACAAAACCCTTAGTTTTTGATGGAGATAACGGGGGCAGAATAGAGCATATAAAATTTTTAGTAAGAACTTTAGAGCGATTAGGTGTATCAGCTTTAATAATTGAGGATAAAAAAGGTTTAAAAAAAAACTCTTTATTTAAAAATCAATCAGCAAATGATCAAGATTCTATCAAAAATTTTTCCTCTAAAATTAAAGTGGCAAAACAATCAACAATATCAAAAGATTTTTTTATCATTGCAAGAATTGAGTCATTTATATTAGGTAAAAATATTAATGATGCAATTAAAAGAGCTGAATCTTATTCTAAAGCAGGTGCAGATGCCATTCTCATTCATAGTAAAGAAAAAAATCCCAGACAAATATTAGCTTTTGCTAAAAAATTTAAGGGCAATAAATTTTTTAAACCTTTAGTTGCAGTTCCGTCAACGTATTCAAAGATTTATGAAAAAGATTTAATTAAAAATGGATTTAAGTTAGTTATATATGCTAATCAATTAATGAGGTCAGCGTATCCAGCGATGCAAAAAACAGCTGAAACAATTTTAAGCAATAGACGATCTTATGAGGTAGAAAAAGATATAGCTTCAATTAATGAAGTCATAAACTTAATAAAATAATGTTATTTGTCGAAAATCTTTTTAAAATTTTTAAAAAAAATAAAATTAATTTTTTTTCTGGTGTTCCGGACAGCATCCTTAAAAATTTTTCATTATATTTAGAAAAAAAAAATCTTAAAAATATTATTGCTGCAAACGAAGGTTCTGCAGTATCTATAGGTATAGGAAGCTATTTAGAAAAGAAAAATTTAACTTGTGTATATTTACAAAATTCAGGTTTAGGTAATGCTATAAATCCTCTAGCTTCAATCGCACATAAGAATGTTTATTCAATACCTCTTGTTTTATTAATTGGGTGGAGAGGGGCTCCCAAAATAAAAGATGAACCGCAGCATTTAGTAAAAGGAAGAATTACAACAAAAATTTTAAAATTATTAAAAATCAAATATTGTCAGATCAACACTAATAAAGATTTACAAAAATTTGATAAATTAATCAAGAATTGTAAAAAAGAAAATAGAATTGTTGCAGGATTAATTAAAGAAAAAAAACTTGATTTTAAGCATAAATTTAAAAAAGAAATAATCAAGAAAAAATTTGTAAATCAAAAAAATTTTTTTGAAAATTTTTTAAACTTAATATCCAAAAATTCAAAAATAATAACTTCAACTGGATATACCTCCAGAGGATTAATGAAATTTAGAAATAATAAATCCTATTCTTCCAAGGGGCAGGATTTTTACATGATTGGTGGAATGGGCCATACTGCAATGGTAAGTTTGGGAGTTTCAATTTTTTCGAAAAAAAAAGTATACTGTATTGATGGAGATGGCTCTATTTTAATGCATATGGGTTCGATGCATAGGTTTGCAATAGATGGAAATAAGAATTTAAAACATGTGCTTTTAAATAATAATTGTCATGATTCAGTGGGAGGACAAAAGACCAAAGCAATGTCAATTGATTTTAAAAAATTATCTATAAGTTTGGGTTACAAAAAATATTTTAAGATTAAAAGTAATAATGATTTAAAAAAAGTTTTGAAACAATTCATTAAATCAAAGGGTCCATCATTTTTAGAGATACTAACAGATGTGAATCGTGATAAAAATCTTCCACGACCAACAAATTTGATTAAAATTAAGAATCAATTTTGCAAATGATAATTCCTAATTTAGAAGATATAAATTTTATTAAATTCATTAATCAACAAAAATTTAAAAAAATAATTATTTTTAGTGGCACAAATTCTTTTTATAAATCAGGCGCAAGTAGAATTGTTAGTTTATTTAAAAAAGACAAAATATTAAAAATTGTTTTTAAAGAACAAATAATACCCAAATCAAATGAACTGAAAAAATTAATTAAGATTTTTAAAAAATTTAGACCTAATTTAGTTATTGCTATTGGAGGAGGGACAGTTTTAGATTATGCAAAAATTATCAATATAATAGGGGATGAAAACGATTTAGATTATAAAATTGAGAAGCAAAAGTTAATTCCAAAAAAAAAAAATTTTTTTCTTTTAGCTTTACCAACAACAGCTGGATCTGGAGCAGAAGTTACTTCAAATGCTGTAATTTATGTGAGAAATATAAAATATTCTATTGAAGGTGAAAAATTAAAACCTGATGCATTTTATTTAATACCAGAATTAATTTTAAAAAATCCAAAAAAAATAAAGTCAAGTTCTGGTTTTGATGCAATATCTCAAGCAATTGAATCTTTAATTTCTTTAAAATCGAATCAGACAAGTGTTAATTTTGCCAGAGAGTCTCTTAATATATCAAAAAAAAATTATATCAATTTTCTTAATTCACCAACAAAACACAATTCTTCATCAATGCTAATAGCATCAAATCTAGCAGGTAAAGCAATTAATATTTCTAAGACGACAGCACCTCACGCTATCTCTTATCCATTCACATCTCATTTTGGTATTAGTCATGGTCATGCTGTGTCCTTAACATTAAATGAATTTTTAAAATTTAATTATAAAAATATGAATTTTTCTAAATCTAATTTTGATTTAAAAAATAGATACAAAATATTATTCAATATCTTTAAAGTTAAAAATATTCATGAATTAGATTTATATTTACTAACTTTAAAGAATAAAGCAAAACTAGAAAATAATTTTATTAAATTAGGAATTAAATTAGAATATAGCATTTCAAAAATACTCAGTGAATTAAATGAGCAAAGGCTTAAAAATAATCCAATAGATGTATCTAAAGGAGATATAAAAGAAATTTTAATCAATAAATATAAATCAATTAAATCATGATATTGGGAAAAAAATTCTCTAATTTTTTAAATTCTGATATCAGAAAGAAATTTTATAAAATTGAAAAAATTATAGGTTTTAGGATTTATCCAACATACTTTTGTGAAAAAGGTATTAAATCATTATACTCAAAGATAATCTTAAATTTTTTACTTATAGGGAAAAGTAAAAATTTTAAAAAATTTTTTTATCAAGAAATAATTAGTCATAGCAATCAAAAAAAAAATATTCTTATTTCATTACCTCGGTCAGGAAGTATGGCCACAAGATTGATGTTAAACAGTTATTTTGAACTATTATTTGCTGTGGGAGATGGCGTTCCTCAATACGATAGTGTTAATCATAAATGGAATTTCATAATTCCAACTATTTTTAGTGCTGAATTATATAACAATTTGAATTTAAAAAATTTATCATTTAATTATAGTAAATATCTAAATAAAGAAAGTTACAATTCTTACAAAATATTTTTTACAAGGTTTCCACTTTCAAGAATAGATGTTCTTAAATTAGAAAATTCAAAACCAATTTTAATTATTCGGGAGCCAAATGATCAAATACTATCTTATTATTCTAACCATCACTCAGAAAATCAAGAGGATTTCACCATTAAAAAAGCTTATGAAAATTACATAAATTTTACCGACTATTGGTACAATTATTTTAAAAACAAGAAGCATAAAAATGACTTTTTAATCATCAAATTCAAGGATATTAAAGAGAATCCAAAAGAAGTGCTAACCGATGTTTTAAATTTTTATGGAATAAAATTAATTGAATCTTATGTAGATATTTCAGCCTCTACACATACAAAAGAAAATACATCTGATCGTTTAAAGAATATTAAACTACGAAAAAACAGATTTACAGATATCGATAAGAAAAAAAAATTTAAGGAAGAAGTAAATTTTAAACTAAATATTTTAAATAAAGAAAAGTTGTTAGAGGCAAACTATAATAAGATAATCGGTCTTAAAATTTAATTTTTAAGTATTAAATTTAGTATTATAATAAAGCGCATCAAGATTTCGAATTCGGTCATTTTCTCTATTTAATGATATAGAAGATAAACTATATAATTCAAAATTATACTTTTTGAGAATACTTTCTATATGATAAAATGAACTATGTTTTTCGTATAAATTTACAAAAACTATTTCAATTTCAATTAATAGAACTTTATCAAGTGATTTAAGCGCTCCTTTTAAAACTTTCTCTTCATAACCCTGGACATCTATTTTAACCAGATCAATAAGATCAACTTTTATTTTATTACAGTAATTATCAAAAGTGTCAATTTTTGTTTTTTCTTTTTGAATTGTTTTTAATGATCTAAAAAATTTATCCTTATTATTAATGTCTAAATAACTTGACGCTGCAGTATTTGAGTTTACAAATATTTCTTCACTACCTTGTTCTGTACTAAGTCCAAAATTATTAAGAAATAAGTTCTTATCTTTTTCACACTTATTTCTTAATTTTTCAAAAATTTGACTTTGTGGTTCAAATGAATGAATTATTGGATTTTCAAATAAATTTTTAAATCTATCAATACTTTCACCTTCGTGGGCACCAATATCAAAAATTATTGGATCCTTTTTTTTTATAACTGATTTGATTGCTCTATCTAAAGTTCTATTTATTTTATAAAAATTTTTAGATTTAATTATATTATATCCAAAAAAACTTACCAAAAATTGTAAAAATTTTTTCATAAAAATTATTCTCTCTCAAATTTTAAATCTATATCTTCTTTTCCTTTTATATTAGGTTGATCTAACTCATGTTTGATCTTTGTTCGATCACCTATGACCTTTGGATATTTTGCAAAACTACATTCTAAAATTGAGGGAATGTTATTTTTTCCTATTGGGCCAGAATTATTTGGATGTATGTGAACTAGATTACATTTAAAACCTTTTATAAAATTTTCAATTTTATTTGTGTTTAAATCAAAATCATGAAATTCAATTACTAACCCATTAATCTTATTTTGAAATTCTATAATATCATCTAAAACTCTGT
>MDSV01104525.1_pt1 | contig 30398 bp, 25 predicted proteins | sample 810851 | NCBI WGS metagenome assembly MDSV01 (sample SAMN05326640, study PRJNA326480) | marine metagenome | isolation source: seawater | place: Atlantic Ocean: North East | collected 2012 | reverse complement strand
TGAAGAAATCTCCTCTTTTTCAAAGTTTAATCTCATCTCTTTAAGCGAATCTCCAGCATTTCCATTTTCTTTGCTAATCAGCATATCTGGTAATATAACGGCAAAGGGTTTTTTGCCTACTAATCTTTTAGCACAAAGAATTGCATGCCCCAGACCCTTAGCTTCTCCTTGTCTAATACTTTGTATAGAAACATTCAATTTTGATATAGCTCTTATCTCTTTCAACATTCCTCTTTTTACTCTTTTTTCTAAAGCTGCTTCTAATTCAAAGCTTTTATCAAAGTGATTTTCAATGGAATACTTACTTGAATGAGTCACCAAAATAATTTCTTTAAATCCTGCATAAATTGCCTCTTCAACGATGTATTGAATAATTGGTTTATTTAGAACAGGAAGCATTTCTTTTGGAATTGCCTTTGTTGCTGGAAGCATCCTGGTGCCTAAACCAGCTACTGGAATTACTACTTTGCTGATCTTTTTCATTTAATATAAGGCTAAGTTTTTTTATAGATTATCTTAAGAAAAAATATCATTCAATGTTTCTAGATATAAATATGAAAATCCATATACTTGTTCATAACCTTATTTAAAACAATTCCCCATAAAGGCGATAGTGGTCAGTTACTACTTTTGAATCCAAATATGATGATTCAGCTAAAATTCTGCCTTTATTACCCATCTTTATTGAAAGTGGTTTGTTCTCTATCAAATTGATCATCGCGCTAGCTAATGCATCAGCATCTTTAGTTGGCACTAGAAGACCTGTCTCTCCTTCTATAACAGCATCTCTGCAACCAGGGTGATCCGTGGTAATAATAGGAACACCACAAGAAGATGCTTCTAAGAGAACTTTTGGCATTCCCTCAGCATAATAGGATGGCAAGACAAACATAAGTGCAGAAGCCAAAAGTTCTGGCATGTCGTCTCTATCTCCTAAATACTCAACTCCACAGCTTAATGTAAGTTTTTTTAACTCAGATTCAGAAATAAATGTTGGTGAGTGACTATCAATCGGACCTGATAACTTGAATTTTAATTCATTTCCTAGCTTAGATCTGACTATATTTGCGGCTAAACAATATTCTTTAACACCCTTATCACTCAAAATTCTTGACGACATCAATACATACCTTTCACAGTTAGCTTCTTTCTTAAGAGGCGAGTAAACCTCTATATCAACACCTGAGCCTGGGAATAATGAAATGTTTTCAGATGAAGTAATAAATTGATCTAAAAAAACATCACGATCATTTTTGCTTTGGCATATTATCCTAGCTTTTTTATTATTGAAAATTACTCTATACAACCGTAAAACTATAATTAACCGTATCTTAGTAAAATAGTTATTAGGTTTAAAAGCAGGTCCAAGTCCTGAAATAGCCGCTACAAAGGGTATAGATCTAAATCGAGCAACTAAACCGAGCAAAAGTATGGGTTTAATTGTAACTGCATGAATAAGATCTGGCTTACCATATTTTACTAAGAGATAAACTCTAAAAAATTCAAAAATAACATGAAAGAATGATTTAGAGGTTCTGCGAATGGGGCTTTGATATAACTCATACCCATCTTTATTGTTTTCTTCTTGAGATTTTGAAAAATCAGTATACACGATCATATCTACATTATTTTTTTTCGCAGCCCTAGCGATAGGCAGTCTATGAGAGAAAAAGAACCTATCGACATTAACAAACATAAAAATCTTTTTCATATGTGATTCTCTCTTAAGACGATTTGAAAAATTCCAGAACCTTAGGGAAAGTTTCTAAAAATTATTTCAAAATATTTGAATTATCTATAATCAAAGGTCTAATGAAAACCCTCAAAGTGCTGACTTAGAGTATTTTCCTATTATTGATAAAAATAACTTTTGTTAAATCATTAATTTATTTTAATAAATGATAAATTATATTCATACTAAATCAAAACATTTACAACTGGCAATAATCATCTAAGGAACCATGTTTAGCCATTCGATCATAGCATCTCAAATCATCAACAGTATCAACCTCTAACCAACCATTCTTTACCAAGCTAGCTTTAACTTGCCATCCTGTATCTATGAGGTGCTGTATGAAACTCGTCATATAAATGTTATCAAAATTTTGCCCATCGTAATTAATTCTCTTATCCATACGATCATAGCTATCTATAAACTTGGATACCATATCTCCACGAATTTTAATCAAGCCCATATATTGAGCATGCACTTCTGAATAAGAGCCAGGCTTTTTACCAAGCTCTTTAATTGATAGATCATCATCCATGATGAAAGTTTCAGCATCATCCAGGGGATTATTCATTCGCAGACGCCATAAGCGCTCCCACTCTATGTCAGCAGCAACACATATGCTGTCATTGCAACCCAATAGAGCCTTGAAAACTTTTTCCTCGTAGATTATGTCGCCGTAGCTGACTATCAGATCCTCACCATATGTCATAAAATCACGAGCACAAAAGAGAGTTGTCACCATGTTTGTTGATGCATATTTAATATTTTTGAACTTTCGTAAATAAAATTCTTCAAAAGCATCCATTTTATAACCGCCAACTAAAGCTACATCATCCATTGAAATATTACATTTCTCAATTGTTGCTAATTGATATGAAAGCAAAGAGCATCCTGCTAGCTTTACCATACATTTAGGTACTTCATTCGTAAGAGGCCTTAATCTTTTACCTTCGCCAGCAGCCAATATAATTATTTTCATCTATAACCTTCCGTGAAAAGTTTTCGCAAAACATCTAAGTCTAATTTTTTAAATTTCGTCTCTCTCTCTGGATGCCACATAGTTCCGAGCCAATTTAATTTTTCATGCCGTGCAGATTCAATAAAATTATCATCATCATAGGCACAAGGAATTAAATGCTGTGCTAAATTATTTATTGATATGCCCCAATCATGAAAGCTGTTTACCTTAGTTGATATAAATTTGCTGTCTTGATCAAAACACACTCGGATTGAATGTCGGTTTGCTGAGTGTCCCGTTACTTTTTCTAGTTGCCCGCCGAGAAAAAGGTTTATCAATTGAAATCCACGGCACACGCCAAGAACAGGAAGTGAGCGAGCTTTTGCATAGTTTAATAAAGCAATTTCAGTCCTGTCACGCTCCATAGATACATTTTTCGCACCAGGTAAATCAGCTAAATCGTTTCCTCCTGTTAGGATGTAGGCATCACATTTCATAATATCTAGCCATCCCTCAACATCAGTCAATGAGTTAGGAATTGGGACTATTGTCATTTCTAATACATTTAAAAAGTCAGACCATCTTTGATCCAAGCAATCCCTAACTTCTGAATATGCAGTTATATACTCGACTCTTTGAGTGACGCCTACTCTCATTCTATCTAATGATCTCAATTTTACGATTGTTTAGATCAAGCTCTATTACTGTCGCACGCGACAGCAAGTCGTATAGAGCTTCTCCAACCCCTATTGCAGCTGGAAGGCCAAATTCGTTAGCTCGAATAGCCATATGAGAATTACCTCCGCCATATTTAGTTATAAGGCCAGCTATATTATGGCCAAAAATCCAGTCAAAACCAGGATCTGCTTGTGGAATTAATAAAATTTTCTGATCTAAAAAAGAGCTATTCTGATCAATATCTTCAAAGCTTAGAATGGTAACTTCAGCTGAAACTCTCCCGGATCCAATATAATTTGGTCGACTGTTGGGATACATAAAAATGTTAAAGTCAGACTCAGTCATGATAAGAGGTGGTAGTTCAATTTTATTGTTTTTCTCAGAATAATCACTAAAACTATGACTTTCATTTACCAACCAAGCACTAGCATCTTTTGGATCAATATTACCTGACCTCACTGAAAATAGTGAGTTTAAAGAGATGTTAGCTAGCTGCGTTCTATTTAAGCCATGTATATTTCCATATTCTCCTATTAGATCTAGGGCAGCTGATAGATTTCGAGAAAAAATAAATTTAGCATACTCCCTACCTTCTATAGATCCCCTCAAAAAACTCTCGATTGCATGAGAATTTGTTGCGATACCTATTTCAGATATGGCCTTTAAAAAAGATTTTCTTTCGCCCAGCCACTCATTATTTTTTTTAATCTTTTCTTCCTTAATTACCTTAGTCTGATCTACGACAGGTCTAAGATATTTTTCAACATTGTCAGCATAAGTTTCAGATGTTATATCATATGTTCCAGGACGAAGATGGCCATATCGATCAATAAATGCAGGCCAAGATTTTTTCTTTTCTGCAACTTCTTTTGCATCATTAATAAATTCATGAGCAACAGTTTCAATGGAGTTTAAAAAAGAGTCCCTGGCTGCTTGACTAATTATTTTTTTATCTACTGCAGACTTTAGCAAGGCAATGCTGACAAAAGCACTTCTAGCTAAATGCGCAAATACTAAAGTTCCATATCGACGACAATCCTCTAGTAACAAAAGAGCTTTATTAAGTGGCGGCAAATTTGAAGAAAAAATATCATCAAAACGTTCTTTGAAAACCTCAACATTTTTAAGATCTTCTTGAGTGCGAGAAATTGCATTTTTAGTGATGCTTTGTAAACCACTTCCTAGCTCTTTTATTTCATCATCTGAAAAACCACCCTCGGTTAATATTTTATCCCAGTCTTCAAAATCAAAAGCATAGCAAGTAGGTAAAACCTCAAACTCTACCTTGTCATGATAATGAGGATTGTTACATAGTCTTAATAGATAATAATCTACCAATCTACCAGCGAGTCCATTATTTATAGTGGCAGGAATAAATGAATTAAAACTAGCTCTAACATCAATGTAGGGGTGTCCTGAAAATGTGACGAGTAAGGGGTGAGGCCTTACATCCCTATATCCATATTCAGCTCTTTGTTTAGCCCAGATATCATCTGTTATGAGATATTGGTACAAGTCTAAAGAGAGAATATTGGGTTTTGTACCAATAATTTCTGCAGGATTCCAATCTGGCATTATTCCAAAAATCGTTGATTTTCCAACAACGGATGAGTTATTTTTTTGGAGGTCTTTAAATTTTTCTTTAGAACTCTCTATAGACTCAAAAATAACATCATCATTATTTATTTCATATTTATCTGAAGTGAGGGGGCGAACTTGAAGAACATAAATGTTTCCATCAGTATTAATAGCAAATTCTATATCTAGCGCTTTAAAATCCAGTAAATTCTCTATTTCCTGTACTGCAGGAATTAATCCATCTAAGATATCTGGTACAGAATTTTGCAACTCTTTCGCGTTATTTTTTAAAATAATTAAAGTTTTGCTATTGGAGCTAGAGCCACTGGTTATCGTATCCGTTTCTTTTGAAGAATCATCAAAATTTATAACGTAATAGGGACCGCTTTCCGATAATGTTCTAGTAAAAATAACTCCACTTACGCTTACATCTTCGATCATAGGCTGAACAAGAACTTGATTAGCTAGATTTCTATCTTTATAAGAGTCAATAACCTTATTTACGGAATCAAAAATAGCTTTTTTAATATTCGAATCTATGGAAAGAATACTTAAGTATGCTCCAGCATTTGAAACATCAAAGCCATCTTCGGAGATTGCACTGCTTCGAACTATTAGTTTTTTTGATTTAAACTTGTTTTGAATATTATTTACAATTAATTTTGAGTCCCTGTTCCATTCATCAATAGAAAAGCTAACTTGAGGTGCAATATTACTAAGAGTAACTATTTCCTCAAGTCGCTTTAAACTTTGAGCCTTTGTGCCTAAAATAAAATTTGCCAAGTCATGTACCTTATTCAATTCTGCCCAATCACCTTCGACATCAACATATTTAATGCTGAAGCCTTGAATTCTGAGAAAATCTAAAAGCCTGCTAAGATTTGCTTGACTCATATCAGGCGAAAATAATTCTGAGTTGCTCTGTAAAAATCTCATCACTTTTGAGTTTAAGGTTAATAAACCAATGAATTCTGCATTTGCATTTGTTATTGAAATGCCGCTACTGGAATCCAACAATCTGCCTTCAGAAATAATGACCATTTCGCTAGAATTTATATCTTCCAATGTTCGACTCGAGTAACGCTCTTTCCACAAAGAATCGACTGCGATACATACATCAGCATTTAAATTTGTTAATTCTTTGACTGTTTTTTCACGGAATAAAATATCGCCATAAGATACTATGTATTCTGAATCATCAGTCACTCTTGTTTCTAGTAATGAGATAATTGGACCTGTAGTGCTCCATTTAGGGTTTATAGTGTAATTTAGACTTGGGTAACGTGAAACAACTTCATCTATCTGATAGCCCGCAATGAAATGGACTTCAGGGTTAAGAAATTTTGTAGCTTGCAAAGTCCAGTCAAGTGCACGAGCTTCACTAGACACCTTTTTTAGTGAAGAATTTATTTTACCGCTGAAAGGACGTCCTGCACCTAAAATAATTTGAATGAATTTACTTTGCATTATGTATATCTCGTTTTAATTTATAATATGAGCAGAGATTTTTATCCAAAATGGGAGGTAATTTTTTTAAATAAAACGAAAGTAACTAAGGCAGCTGATGTCATATAAAAAAAACAATAAACTACTAAATATACTTCTAACATTTCAGTTAAAGAGGCAACTAGTAATGCAGGCATCATCCATCCTACTAGACCCATTTCACTGCTAAATTTAGAAAACAGAAAATTTTTCTCTTTTAACCCTGTTTGAGTTGATTTTTTTGAAATACTGTTAACGAACTTTTGATATAAAAGCCTGAGAAATAAGTTGGCTATTGATGTTATGGCACCAACTAAAATCCATAATCCAGGTAATGGAGCATATGGACTATGTAAATTTAAATGGAGCCCTAATGCCAATGGCAGTAAGGCATATACAGTGTAACCACTCAGTGCATCCATCCACTCTCCACCTGGTCCAGCTTCACCTCTTGCCCGCGCTATATTCCCATCAATGCAGTCCAATAAAGCGATCGATAACATTAAAAAAGATGCAAGTACTACATCATCATTTGTTCCTGAGATAATAATAATAAAAGATATTAAGGCCAATGCTATCGAGAGCAGGCTAACAGAATTTGCTTTCATCCCAATTTTATAAAAAAGCCAACCAGCAGGGAAAGATAAAGGTCTATAAATAAATTTACACCATATTGGATCTGAAGTTCTCTTGGCTTCGCTTAGTAAAGCTTTAAATTCTAAGTAATTGAGAAGAGTTTTCTTTTTCATTAAGGATCCTTAATTAATTTTAACCAGAGTTAATATGATTTCAATATCGGCTGGAAATCTCATGCCAAACATTGTTTAAAAAATCTTTTCGTTTTAGTTCAAACTCTCCAGAATTTTCGAAGCGAATGGTCTTCTTTGCTAATGGTTTATAGTCAATATTACCGAGAAAGCGAGCAGAAATTTGCTCTTCAGTTTCTTTATTTTCCTTTATTCTTAAACGATTTCTTTCTATTGCCACTTCAATTGGTACTTTAAAAAAGTAACATATATCAACATGAGGCATTTTAGCATATGCCCATGACTCAATGTGCTTACACAAATGCTCTAGCCATCCTGAGTTTTCTCCAAGAACTACCCTGGGGCCGTCCATTTTGCCTAGTTCATTGGTTGGCCATCGATCAATAAGTATTATGCCGCCAATGTTTCTCTTGTTAACTATAATTCTTGCCTTGTGAAGCCTTAAAAGAGCCAATATAGCTCCATTGATAGCCCTTCCTCTTGAGCTCGGTTTAGTGACATCTGAGCATCCTGGTATGATAGAATTTTCATTTTTATTTCTTAAAATTCTCCAGATAAACTCAATTAACTTTCCTTGAGGACGTCCTATATGGAATCGTTCAATTGTTAAAAACTTACCAAAAATTTTATCTACTTCTTTAAGCATGGTAGTCTTACCGGATCCATCTACTCCCGAAATTGCAATAGTTAAGCCTGATTCAGGTAGAACTTTTTTTCGTTTTAAAAAAACTTTATTGATAAGCCTTGCAATAAAAGATTGAAGGCGAAGCAATGCTAAGGAGGAAAGTTTATATCTGAGGAATGGTCTAAACGACAAACGAAAAAGAAAAGCCGATTTAATCAAAGGCAGCTCTAGTTTTTTTCCAAAAGCCTTAGAGCCATCGAGATATGGTTTTATATCAATAGGTCCCTGAATGTCTTCTTGCTCAATATATCGAATACATTCTTCCCATTCCTCGTTGTATGAGGCAAGTTCTCGTTTATATAGGAATCTGCTGATAGTTGAACCACACTTTAAGAAATGGCGAATCAAAAATAGATAGGCTTGACTTGATTTACTTAAAACCCAAATATCATGGTCTGTATTCCAAACACGGTTTTCTATTAGCCAATCATCAAAAGGGATAGAATATTCTTTTATCCATGTTTCGCCGGTGATTAACTTAAAGTAAACATGAATATGAAACACTTCGAGGTTATCTCCTAGTCTATAGAAGTGAGTTATCCATGGATGCTTTGAAATTGGATTTAAAGCCTCAATCCAACCATGGGCTCTACAAATATCAAAGAATTTTGACCTGTCATCAAATGATACAAATAAATCAACATCGCCAGAACCTATCATAACTGATTGTAATTGATGATTATTCTTCCAACTTACATAATCTATACCTTGAACATTTAGTTCAGTTAGAAAATGTTTTAATTTATTAATTTTTGTTAATTCCATAAAACAATGTCTGTCTGAAATTGCTTATATATATTTGCTTTATAAAATTAGGATAAATAAATATACGAGAAATGCATATACTGTATTATCTTTTATTTGATTAGATTAGTTAAAATGCACATCATATTAACTTAAGTTATTAAAAGCTTTCCTATTAAATCATAACTTCTAGCATCAGATGTTATCTTTATATAAGGAGTCATAGACTTTTTTATATCCGTCAAGCATGTTTCGAACGCTAAAATTATTAACTGCATATTTTTTCGATTTATTTCTGCCGCGCCTTATCTCTTCAATATTGTTGTTAACATATTTTAAAGAGTTTACTATCTCATAATTACTTGAAAAGTCTACAAATAGACATCTGTCTGATGGTGGAGAGACTTCTTTATGAGGTGGTATTGCTGATAAAACCAAAAAACATCCAGAATACATTGCCTCCAAAACTGCTATTGGCAAACCCTCACCCTTGGATAAGGAAATAAAAACATCGGCCTCAAGCATATGTTCAATCGCTAATTTTCTTGATACACATCCTTTAAAAAATATTTTAATAGAAGAGGAAACTTTCTTCGAGTAATCAATCAAGCTTTTTTTATTAGCGCCTTCGCCTAAAAAGATTATTTCGGCTTCAATATTAGCTAAATTTAATACCTTCAAAAGCGCGCTCTGATTCTTTGTGTCATTCAAGGCGCCTATATAAACAATTTTAATCTTTGAGTTGATATCAAAATGTGATTTAGCAAAATTGTTACTAGCTATCCTATCAATACGTTTATTATCAAAACCATTAATTATGATTTCTGTTTTCTTGCCAAAAAAGTAGGTAACTATTCTGGGGAGACTTTTATGGCTTGAATTTCCACAAGCAACCACCTTACTCGAAACTAACATTAAAATAATGTTTAAAAACTGGTTTCTTTTTTTGAAAACCTTCCAGCTATTATGAAGTGTAAAAACAGTTTTCTTTAACAAATAGAGTTTAAAGGGGAAAATAGCCAGTATAAATATTATGCCTGTAATTGAGTTATGTATATGAACAATATCGAAATCTATTTGATTAATATTTCTTTTTATAAGCTTAAAGAATCTAAAAACCGAACCATCGGCATGAAATACAGTTATTTTTTCATCAATTTGCACTTCACCTTTATGCAGTGAACCTAAAGTTTGAGTTATTTCGTCTTTAAACCCAAGTGAAAATTGATTATATGCCGTGGTTGTAGATTTAAGAGTGGGTGATAACCTAAGTAACTTCATAAAATATTTGTTTCAAATTTTTTTATAGTTCGTTAATTATTTAACAGGAGAGTTAAATGAAAAATATTTATGTTTTGTGTATATAGAAGATTTATAGTCAAACAAAATTTTTAACAATTATACGCTACTGCATCAATCAACCCTCTTGTAAACATAGATTACAGACAAAGAAAGATATTTCCCAATAAAACTATTACCTAAGTGTTTAAAAATCCACCTATCAATAGAACACTCAATTGATGAATCAAACAGTCCCATCCCAAAAGTAATATAAACTTTTTTTTGTGCCTTAAGTCCATGCTGTGTTAACACACTTTCTACCTGCTTGTTTTTGATAGAGAAAAATTCTACACCTTTATTTTTTATTTTTCCTTTAATTAAACTATGTAATTTTGATAAATAACGCCTAGCTGACCTCAAATAAGAATCGCCATTAGCAGTAGTAAAAATTAGATAGCCTTTACTATCAACAAGACTGGTTAGCCTAGCTAAAAACTCCTCTTGTTTTTCCTCATAGCCTATAACACCAAGTGATAAAACTATGTTGGCACTAAATGTTATATCTTCTGCACTTCCCCTAATAAAATTAATATTTTTATATCCAGATTGGTCTAAGTTTTTATTTGCTGTACTAATCATGTTCTGCGAAATATCTACGCCGAACATTTTTGCTCTAAGGCCTTTTTTTCGGAGGTTCATAAGAACATTTCCCGTTCCGCAACCAACATCCACCACAACTCCTGTGTTGATTATCGATAGATAGTCAATCACTAACTTTTCTACAATTACGGCACGAACTTTTTTCTCTTGGTGTAATAACTTTTTTGAATGAAGTTCACTATAAATATCATTATATTTCTTTGATCTGCTGTCGAATAATTCTAAAACTTTTTTCATAAATTAATTTTTTAGAAGATATGTTAACTCTAACGAAAGCTAATAAATACTAAACATTTAAAATATTATTCCATTTTTCGACAATACTATTAATTGAGTATTTTTCTCTTACAAGAATAGATTTATTGGCAATTTTATAACGAAGTTCTTGGTTAGAAATAATTTTATCCATAGCTTTTGAGAGACCTGACTCTTTATTATCAGGATTAACCAAAATACCATTTTCTCCATCTTGAATCATATCCCTAGGACCAGTATCACAATCAAAACTAATACAAGGCAACCCATATGTCATCGCCTCTAGCAAGACATTAGGAAACCCCTCTACTATAGAACTCAAAACAAATAAATCAGCTCTTTCATACCATTCGCTCATATTGCCGATACTTCCAGGAAAATAAACCCTATCGTGTAAACCAAAATTAATCGCCATAAGATTGAGAGTTTCTCTTTCTTCACCAGCGCCCAATATCACCAAGTTCCAGTCTAAGTGCTTATCTTTTAATTTGAAGAAAGCTTTTATCAATAAATCAAATTGCTTGTATTTATGCAGCCTACCACAAGCTAGAATTACTTTTTTATTTTGTGAAATTATGGAATTGGGATGAACCGTTTTCTCACTGCCTAAAGGGACAGGAAATACGGATGGATTTGGAATTACCCTGACATTATTAAAAGAAAAATTCTGGTTCAACCACGTCTTACTTTTTTCCGTCTGGACTATTATTTTATCAGCACTTTTGAATAAAATTCTATATAACCATAACAACTTATTATTCAAAGAAGAAAAAGGTGGCCATGTCCTTTCGCACATAATTAGAGGAGATTTAAGACCTTTAGCAGCTATAGCTGTTGCTAAATTTGTCCTTGCAAGAAACGAAATCACAATATCTGGAGCTTGGGATTTTATGATCCTTCTTAAGTTATATAACTTCCATACAAGGTTGAAGGTATTAATTTTAGATAAGAAAGGAATTTTTTTTAAGTAAATTATCTTAACGTTTTTATCTATTTGATAATGCATTATTCTTTTTCCAGTTAATGTGCATATAAGTGTTACGTTACATCCATTTAAAGACCAATAATTTGATAGAATAGAAACTACTCTTTGGGCTCCGCCCATATTCATGGCGCTAACAACTATAGTAATATTTTTCTTCATTTAAGATAATTACATAAAATTATAGACTGTATAAAATCCAAGAAGCGCAAAGATTGGAAGATAACCTATTGTAAAAATTTGAATTTTTTCTTTTTGCCCTTCTTTCATTAGATAAAACAAATAAAAAAGTATTGAATATCCAAAATACCTTATGAACGAAACATCAATAGTTATCCCCATTAAGTAAATCAAAACTAAAGAAATAGATATAAACCCATAAAAATTTGTAAATGCTTCTTTATCTATAAATATAATCAACAGCGCAAAATAAAAAATGAGCATGTTATAAAGGAAACTTTGAGAAATTGGCGATGTAAAATCAAGAAATTTTGCTATCAAAACTACAAGTAATGAAAAAATTATAGATATAAAAAATCTAAAGCTTGATTTGATTTTTATTTTATCAAGTATTTTAAATAATATTGTCAAGCCCACGATTGGTATCATGGATAAATGTATTATGCATCCCAAAGCAAACAAAATATTTTTTGTAACTTTTTCAAAATATAATATAGCTGCCATAACTATAGTAAATGCAATACCTGATCTTATACCTGAGACGAATAAGTTAGTAATAAAAGGTGTAAAAAAAACTAAGATTAACAAAGGGAATAAATAAATAGATCTATTTCTAGATCTTATATTTTCCAAAGATATGAAAAGAAAAACAGAAGAGGTGATAAAAGCAAGAAGGGTTAAAACTTCATAAGCATCGTAGTTTAATACAGCGATTAAATAAACTACAAGAATACGAAATACTCCATCAGCTACTATGGAGAAGTTTTCTTTGGCTAGAGTTAAATCCCAATAACTAAAAAAATCAATATAGTTATGAATGTCCCCACTGCCTAACAAATTAAGTCTTTCTAATGAAGCAATAGCAAAAAAGCCATAAGATAACGAGAGTAATAAATATAAACACTTAGTTAAACTTTCTCTTTTTATTTTAAGCGACATAATTTAATAGAAGGAATAAAGTTTATGCCTTTTTTTTATTTCTATAAAAATCATTCATACATTCTAATAGACATGATTGCAAATCAAATTCCTCATCATCATTTTTCAATCCAAAATGACTTATAACATCGCCTGATAAATTTATTTTTTTGTTATCCAAAAAATATTTTAAACTCTCTTTGTCAAAAATTTGAACGCTGGCTTTTCGATTAATAAGAAAATCGTAAAAGCCATTTTCAAATTTATCAATGACTCCAGTTTTTACATCTAAAAGCAACGCTTGAAGTATGGATGATGAAGAGGAGGTTAAAAAGCCATCACTAGAAGCTATAGCACAGTTGAAATTGAAATTTTCTATTAAAGTAAAATGTTTTGACACCATTTTTCCTCTTTGGGCGGCATCTCCAACCAAAATAATTTTTTTTGACATACCAGTTTCAATAAATGCTCGATTAGTAATTCTTCCCTTGTCTTGTGGGTGGGTTTTCACTATTAAAATAAATTCGTTTTTCTCACTAAAATAGTCAAAAAGAAATTTTTCAGTCAAGTAACGTTGGCTTTCCTCTTTTGAGGGATCGGATGCATAAAAGATTATTTTTTGTTGAGCATCAATTCCTAGTAACTCACGCAAATAATATGGATTTTTTCCTTTAAAGTTTTTCAAACGATAGTTAATCATAGAATTGTTTCCTTTATATAAAATCTTTCCACCTTTCGCTACAGCCATCTTTACAGATCCTCTATTATTTGACTTTGAAGGGCAAATTGCAGAGTCACAATAGAAAATTTCTTCCTCAATATCAGCCAGGACAAAGATTCCTTTTTTTCGTGCTTCAATGGAGAAATAAGCATCTAAAGCATTTGTTTGGCATCTACTTATGTGTGCGTCAATTTGATTAGAAAAAATAGAGTTAACAGCATCTACACTGATGTTAAGATCTGAATGATTTTTGAAAATTAAAAGTACATCAGCAATATAACTTTCTGGACTTAAGAACAAATTTTTAATATTGAAGATGCCGTTAAAAACTCTTGTTGTCTTTTTAAATCGTTTACGCTGATATTTATCAGGAGTGATCTTTAAAATTCCTAAACTATAAAAAATAATATTAAATTCATCGCTAAATTTCTTAATATACATTGAAAAGAAATCTGCAGGCCTATTTTTGGGCGTGGTGATTAAAACTGTAGGCGCATTAGAGTTGACATGTTTATAAAAGTATTCGTTTGGAAGGCTACTTGATGAAATATACATATTAATGATGGCAGCAAATCTCATGATGAGAGAGTTGATAGTAATACATAAAGTTAACAGCCCATTCACCTTCCATGTCACATTTGCAGGAGTATAATTTAAGAATTTGAAAGCCTCTTTCATTATTGAAGCTGACTGTCTGTCTGTTATTATATGTATGTTCTGCTTGCTTTCATTTGAAAGGTTTTTTATTCTTAACGCTCCTCTCAATACACCTTCTAACTTTAATTTAACCTGTCGAGGGTACAATTGATACAAAGGAATATTGTTTATTGATAGAGAGTTACACCATTCAGACTTTTCTATATATCTATAAAACTTAATACTCATGCTATCAATAGAGTCATATGTAGCCCCAACAGTAACGCCTGTAATGTTGCTTTCATCAGTTAAAAAAACATTATCTTTGTCTAATCTATATAAGATTAATCTAGTATTTTTGGATATCTTCCCATTAAGTATTTTGCTTATTGCCGCTGTATATATCTTTCTTATAGGATTCACTATAAAAACGGAATCAAATGATAGGATTTTTGTCATAATTTACTTTAGGATTAATGAATTAACAATTTGGAGGTTAAAAGCATTTAAAGCCACTCTTCAACCCATTGATTCATTATAAAGATTGTCCATAATCGTGTTCGAGTTAATGAATTCGATTGGTGGTTGTAATCTTGCTTCATTTTTGCAACAACTTTTTCATTAAAGATACCTTGTTTCTTAATGACTTCATCACTCAAAAAATAATTAAAGAGATCATTTTTTTCATGACTAAACCACTTGTCAAATGGAATTCCGAATCCCTTTTTTGGACGATCCATTATTTTTTCTGGAATATATTTATGCACAATGCTTTTTAATAAGTATTTTTTACTACCAAATTGTATTTTTTTATTGCCTGGCAATTGTGCTAGATATTCGATTAATCTATGATCCAACAATGGCTCTCTTCCTTCTAATCCAACGCTCATAGTTGCACGGTCTAGTTTGTGCAAGATATCATCAACCATGTATGTCTTAAAGTCAGTGCCCATCATTATGTCTAAAATACTATTGTGTTTTTTATTAAATAAAGATACGTCATCAAAAGCTGTTTTTATTTGTGTTGGTACAATCTGATTTAACAACTTCTTCTGCAATTTTAAACTTATATAATTACTTTCAATTCTTTTTCTAGCAATCATGGAAATATCTTTAGCGAATACACTATCACTCACTAGCTCTAATTTATGACGATAATGAGTATCTTTTAGCAATAGATTGATAACTCTTATTGGCAATTTTAATACATTTCTCCAGTGGTATATTTTTAGCATGGTATTAATATTACGAGTATATTTCGTATAGCCTCCGAAGATTTCATCGCCACCATCTGCAGACAAAGATACAGTGACATGCTCTCTTGCAACCCTACTAACCAAGGTTGTAGGTATAGCTGAACTGTCTGCAAAAGGTTCATCATAAATCCTAGGCAATAAAGGAATGATATCTAAGGCATCTTGATCACTACAATAATATTCTGTGTGATCTGTACCTAGTATAGAAGAGATTTCTTTAGCAAAAGGAGCTTCATCATAGTTGTGATCTTCAAATCCAATTGTAAAGGTTTTAAGTTTTGTAGAACTTTGTTTATGTAATAGTGCAGTAACAGCTGCACTGTCATATCCTCCGCTTAAAAAAACACCAATGGGAACATCTGAAACCATTCTATAATTACATGCGGACTGCATTAATGTTTCAATATCTTCGAGAGCCTCATTATCTGAGATCTCTTTTTTTGGTCGATTATAATAATCTAATACATCCCAATAGCTTGTCTTAGTTAAAGAGAGATCTTTCAAATCAATGGTTAAGTAATGTCCAGGTTCTAGTTTAAACGTATCTTCAAAAATACTATGAGTTGATGGAATATATCCATATTTTAAAAATAATGATAAGCCATCCATTGAGATATCTTTTTTAAAATTAGGATGCTTCATCAAAGCTTTCAACTCTGAACTAAAACAGAATGAACCATTCTTATGATAATAATAAAGGGGCTTTACGCCTGCTCGGTCGCGAAATATTAAAAGTTTTTCTGTTTTTTTATCTAAAATTACAAAAACGAACATTCCTATAAATTTATTAACACAGTCTACTCCCCACTCAGCAAATGCATTTAAAATAACTTCTGTATCCGTTTCTGATTCAAATTTATACCCTCTATTAATAAGCTCCTTCTGAATTTCTTTATAATTATAAATTTCTCCATTATGAATAATTATAAATCGTTTATTTAAACTTTCTTTAGGTTGGCGACCTTTTTGTGATAAATCTAAAATAGATAAGCGAGTATGCCCAAGTCCAACTCTTAAATTTTTAAAATCAATGATTTTAGTTCCAGAATCATCAGGGCCACGGTGTGATAAACATCCTAGCATTGCGCCTAGAATGTCTTCATCACAGTCACGCTGATTTGAAATAATTCCTGCTAAGCCGCACATGTTTCTAGTTTCTAACTATTTTTTTATATTTTTTTAATATTGATCGATCCATTATTGAGATATAGCAGTTCTTTTATCCAGTAAATTCATAATTGCAACATGTGCGCTAGGCCAGCTATATATTAGTGGACTAAAAAAAACAAATTGTAGTTTTTTTTCATTCATAAACTCCTCGAGTTTTTGAGAAGCATCCACGCCTCTGACCCTCTCGATATCATTTAATGACCCAGAAATCATCCTCAGCTTATCATCAAAGATTTTGTGGACTGAATAAATAACATCATCCTCTACACCTTCGCAGTTTAACCTTAACAAAATCTCATAATCATCAAACAATTCTTCAATATGCAATTTCAATTGATGAAAAAATTTATCACAAGCTACGCCTATTGTTGTAACGAATGTGCTCTTATCTACAGCATTATTTTCTGCAAATACAGAGCTTCCCTGAGAAAGCTCATCTCCAGCTCCAAGATATAGCTTTGATATTGATAAAGGATCTTGAGAATTATTAACCAAAGCTAAATTAAAAACCTCATCAGCTCTCAGATAAACATTTTTTTTAGAAACTATCTTTGAATTAGCTTCAATAAATATAGTATGAAATTCATTGGATCGCTTCCTTAGCTTGCTCCTTGCATGAAGAATACTTTTTAAACCTGCTTTGCTAACAAATTTTCCACGTTTTAATATAGTTCCTCCAATGAAACGTTTAAAAACATGCATATAAAAACTAAAGTTTGAGCCAAAGATAGAGTTATATTCTTGTCCAAAATGAGTACCCACATCTATCCAAATTATTTTTCTCATAATTATTCTCCCTTTGTTTGAACTACTTATTTTTATCGCAAGAAGAAAACATGAGAACAACTCTTGGTACCATAAAAGTAGAAAATCCAGCTTTAAAACTTGATATATTAATTTGCTTTTCAGAAATATCAGGTAGATCTTCATTATAGAAACGAGATCCTATGTAGTAAAGAGATCTATCCTTCTCTTTAAGTGAAAGTATAGCTTGATATTGCACCATATGACCCAGCGGTGCATTGGTTAAACTTTTATCATAGGTGCCAACACTATAAAACCCCTCATTACCACTCATATCAAAATAGCCACCGCCAACCATCTTTCCTTCTAGATCAGATACATAAACTAAAAATGCATCTCCAGCTTTAATAGCATTATGTTGAATCTGCCAAGACTCTCTAGGGCGAGTAACTCGTCCTGAAACACGTCTGTGCAAGCTCCTAAAATCATCCCAAGTAGTTTCACAATATTGATCCATTACAGAAACAGTCCATTTCTTTAATCCTGAGCTCACCAATGGTCTGAAGCTCTTCCTAATAAATAATCTTATTTTATCTATCGGCATGGATAAGTCAGCATAAAGTTCATAACATACCTTATCTAGGACTGCGCCTTTTTCTAGACACAATTGATACCATTGACTCAAAGTAATATTTGCAGTTAACTCTGAAGCACGCCAAATCTTGCCTCGAGATATACTTAAAAGGCTATTTAAAAATCTTATGCATGACTTAATAATTCTCCGTTGAGACTTTTTAGGGAAATTTTCAATGAATAATGGGGGGATCACAATTCCTCCATATTGATCATTGATTGATTTTATTGGCTCTTTTTTGCCAGGATCTAAAAAAAGAGGCCAAACTGCACAAATCTTGTTGTCATTAAATATTACCAGAGAAATATCAATTAAATTTTCTGATGTATATTTAAAAACAATTGATTGATAACTTACATAATGCTCAAGATAGCATGTTGGAACTTCTGATATTTGGTTGACTAAATCGCTCCATTGGCTGCCGCAATTTTCTCTAAACTGCGCATCGATTCCTGCTTCTTGGATTAAGGTCATCACCTCGCTCTTACTTAACATATTTGAACCTTATTAATTCATTATTTAAACAATTTTCTTATCAGTGAATGAAAATACATCATATTCAAAATTTGTTAAATTAATTAAATTGATTTTAAAAAATAATTAAGCTTAATTATTAACTATGTTTAGGATTAACTTCATTTGAATCTATTTTCACATTGATATCAGATAACCTAACAGGATCCCCATAACTCACATTACGAGTTACTTGACTTCCTACTATAGAATCTAGCATTTTGGTTGGAAGTCCAAAACCTGGACGAACACTTCGGATGTCATCACTCTTAATAGTTTCCCCTTTAATTAAAGATTTTGTGAAATATAGTGATCTTCGGTGCATAACGCTACCTGATTCACTAATCCTCAAGCCATAATCTGGTTTACCGATTGATTCCCAAGCTGCTTTAGAAGATTTACATAATATTTTCATATCACTAGGTTCAAGGGAAAAGCTATCATCAGCACCGCCGCCATTTCGATTAAGTGTAAAGTGCTTCTCGATAATAGAGCCTCCAAATACAATACTTGCGATCGCACAGGTGTTATCAATAGTATGATCAGAAAGCCCTACTACAGTTTCGAACCGATTTTTCATATCAGGAATACAAGATAAATTATAGTCTTTTGACACTGCGGGGTAACTACTAACACATTGCAGCAAAGCTAATTGCGAGCAGCCTCCAGCTCTAGCTGTTTCAACTGCCTCTCTAATTTCAATCTCACTAGCCATACCTGTTGATATTATCATTGGTTTACCTGTGCGGGCGACATAATCTATAAGCCTTAAATCCACTGCTTCAAAAGAAGCAATCTTATATGCTGGAGCACCAAGATCTTCTAATAAATCAACTGCACTTTCATCAAATGGAGAGCTAAATATTGTGATTCCAATATCATGAGCATATTTAAAAAGTGGCTTGTGCCAATCCCAGGGCATATGAGCTTGGCTGTATAATTGATGTAAAGTTTGTCCCTTCCATAAACCTTCTTTAATCTGAAAATCTTCATTACTACAGTCAAGGGTTATAGTATCTGCAGTATAAGTTTGAAGCTTTACTGCATCAGCTCCAGCATTTTTTGCCTCTTCGATTATCTTATATGCCCTGTTAATATCATTATTATGATTAGCTGACATCTCGGCAATAATGTATGGAGGATAAGATGGTCCTATCGGTCGACCTGCAATACTAAAAGTTGAGTTAGAGTGCTTCATAAATATCCTCCAGTGTTTCTGCAGTTAAATAATAATACCCTGCTGAATCCATTACTGATGTTTTTTCTTTTTTAAATCCGGATGACAAGTGAACTACTGGATCTAAATGGTATTTGGTCTCTTCGCGCAGTTTTTCTTCTTTCGTCTTATCAGCTTTAGCGTATAGCATTTTTACTAGGCTGAATTTAGAACGATTAGGAGTAGTATTAATTTCTTTCTTTCCATAAGCGTCCAACATTATTTCAGCTATATTTAATCCTAAAGCTCTATTCGCTAACTCACTTCTCCACCCTCCCAAACGGGTAGCTATTTCAATAATAAAAATATCTCCATTTTTAGACAAGCGTAACTCTATGTGACAGGACCCAACTTCTACCAAAAATACATCTAAGACTTTAAAAACAATATCATGGATTTTACTTTCAACTAAGCTAGATAGATCAGCAGGAAAAAGATGTTGTGTCTCCATAAAATATGGAGCAGATGAAAAAAACTCTTTAGTAATTCCTATAATAGAATGTATCCCATTGACAGAAACTGTTTCAACGCTATATTGGTCTCCTTCCACAAATTCTTCTACCAAAGAAAATCCATTTTCAGAAACCTTCTGAGCTTTTAGAGCATGAGAAGAAAGCTCATTGAAATTATAAACTAGCTTTACACCCCGCCCAGCTGAACTTTGTGCTGGTTTTACAATTAAAGGAAAATGAAAATCATTTGGAATTTTTTTTAAATCATCTGATATGCGTAAAGGAAAATATCTGGCTGTACCAATATTAGCGGATGAGAGTCTATCTTTCATCTCTATCTTATTTATAGAAGCCATGACTGTCTCTATAGAGTTATAGTAAAGGCCAAGTTTTTTGCTTACGATCGCTGCAATAATATTACCTTTTTCATTTGCCGTTGTTAGTATATGCTTTGGATTTTTTGTCTTAGCAAATTTAAGCACTTTATCTAGATTTGAAAAATCTAGATGCTCAAATTCATCCGCTATTTCCTTCAAGGCACAGTTAGCATTGCCATCAAGAATAATTACATAGTAACTTTTATTTGCAGCTTCAATTAAATCTCTCTGAAGTGGGCTCCCTCCTAAAATAATCACTACTTCCAATTTCATAGCAAGACTTCCATAATATTTTTATCTAAATAAGCTTTTCCGTCCTTGGCGTAATCAGTTGACTTATCAACTAATTTGTAACCCATCTTATTGTACAAACTTATAGCGAAATGATTATCAGCTTTAACATGAAGAATAAGTTTTTTTATCAATAATGTTTCTTTGCAAAACTCATGAGCTAGGGTCATTGCAACTGGCCCTATACCCTTACCTTGAGCTGATCTGAGGATATTTATGCCGAACACCGCATGTCCATTGACTTTATCAATTGAGGTTATGAGAAAATATCCAACAAATTCATCTCGTCTAATTATTGAAAAAATAAATGTCTTGTCGTCAGCTCTTTTATTATTAAGCCAATCTAAAACCTGGCTATGACTCATTCCTTTCAATGAACCGCCGACTAACTTCTGGTTTTGAAGATCATTTAATAACTCATGAAGACCTGATAGATCATCTTCATGAACTTCCCGAATTTTAATTTCTGTAGAGCTCATACAAATCCCTAGCTATGATTTTACTTGATGCTTGAGACACCATTTTTTTTTGCTTGTACGAATAATCCCTAAGCTTTTGAGGATTACTTATCAAAGAAGAAACTATTGAAAAGATCTCTGGCCCTTTCTTCTTTCTCAGATCATATAATTCAATAGCATCGGCTTGATGAAGAAATTCTGCAGTACTTTGTTGATTGTCAGCTACTACAACACCCAGCGATGGAGCGCCAAGTGCGCATGCTTCTAAGATCATTGTGCCACATGAAAGTATACATAGATCTGACTGGAGCATAAGTTTTGAGACTTTTCGAGGATTTTTCTTTAAGAAGATATTGATGTCACTTTCTTCGATAATATTTTTCAGAATACTAATGTCGCCAAATGCTTCACCAACAATAACATTAATTTCTATTCCTGCTAGTTTTTCAGAAAATCTTTTAGAAGTGCTGGTAATTAATTCTAAAATTTCTTGAGTGTGGCCGAAAGGGTCTGCTCCACCCATGCAAATCAAAACCTTTCCGGTTCCTTGACCTTTCCAAGTTTGTGCAGAATTAAATTCCTCACGCAAGATAACTCTGTTGCCTCCAATGAATTCAAAATTATTATCTATGAGTTCTTGATAATCTGACTTCGTGTTTTTTAAGCTTTGATCAATCAATAATTCACACTGATGTCGACGATTTGCTAAGTCATCAACAACAATCATGGATTTACAATTAATTTTACTCTCCCAGATATAATCTAAACTATAGTGATCAACAATAACATTAGCTTTTGGATATTTAGAAATAATCTTTGAACTCTCAAAGGCATCATGAGATTGCGTGTAACCCAACCAATCCGAAGGATTTGAGCTAATGGTGTATCTCTCTTTACCATCTAATAAATGTAACTTAAAGTTCTGCTCCAGTACTGCTTTATGACCGCTTCCATAATGGTCTCGACATATAAAAACCACCATATAATTGAGTCTAGCTAAGTCATTGGCTAAGACTAGGCATCGAGCAAGATGGCCAATCCCTATTTCTGATGATGAATCAACTCTTATAACAAAAGTATTTTCATTCATATAATAGTTTATGAAGCAATTCTGCTCTATCCCAGTCTTCATTAGTATCTATATCTTGAACCCTAGATCTAGGCAAATTATAAGGGAGAGTTTTTCTTTGAAATGGGGTGTCACTTGAGATCCAAGCTTCAGCCGATCCCCAACAAAATTGTCCAGCATCATGAAATGACTCTTTAAGGTCTTGAGATCTGCTAGAAAACTCAGCCGGCTCCCTCATTTCTAAGAGCTTCGTGTTCTCACTAATAACTAAAGCACGCTGAACAGGGAAGGTATAGCTTGTAACAGGTAATACGAAATCACAAACCAAGGGATTTAGGAGAGATAAGCTTTGACAGATATCGCTGGAGGTAACGAATGGGGCAGTAGCATAAAGGCAGCAAACATTAGTCTTAAGTATTTCTTGTAACTTAAGCCAGTCGAGAGCATGCTTTACGACATCTCCAGTAGGCGTATAGTCTTCTGACAAATACAGTGGCCTTTTAAATGGTACTTCTGCACCAATCGACTCCGCAAAATTTGAAATTTCCATATCGTCAGTAGATACGATGATGCGATCGAAACAATTAGCTTTGATCGCAGCGGAGATAGACCATTCAATCATCGGCTTACCCGCAAATTTTCTAATATTTTTACGCGGTATCCTTTTGCTTCCTCCTCGAGCGGGAATGATACAGATATTCAAGCAAGCACCTCAGTAATTGCGCGTATTACCGAATCCTGCTGCTCGTTCTTGAGGCCGTAAAAGATAGGTATAGAAATTGCTTCTCTATAATACTTTTCAGCCTCAGGAAAGTCACCAAACTTGAAGCCCATTGCCTGATAATAGGGGTGAATGTGTACTGGGATATAATGTAAATTAACTCCAATGCCTTTTCTACGCAATTCTTCGAAGACTTGTTTATGTGATTTTTTAATAAAATCTAAATTCAACCTAATTAAATATAAATGGAAACTCGAATAGCTGCCCTTTGCCTGAAAAGGAAGTGTTATCGGGAGATGATTGAGTTCTTCATAATACCTATTTGCAAGCTTATGACGCTCCGTGACAAATTCCTCTAATCTATTCATTTGTGACAAACCTAAAGCCGCTTGGAGTTCAGCCATTCGATAATTAAAGCCAAGCTCGATTTGCTCATAGTACCAACTTCCATCGCGGACATTATGCATTGAATTTTCATCTCGAGTTATTCCATGAGTACGAAATAGCATCATTTTTTCTTGCAAATATTTTTTGTTTGTAAGAGCAATACCACCTTCAGCCGTAGTGACTATTTTTACAGGATGAAAACTAAAAATTGTTATATCTGAATATCGACAAGAACCAATTTTAGTATCTAAGTATTTTCCACCTACTGCATGAGACGCATCTTCAATAATTTTAAATCCATAAGTTTTAGAAAGTCTGTGAATTCGTTTCATATCACAAGACTGTCCAGAGAGATGAACAGCAACTATAATCTTAGGCAACTTACCGATCTTTTTTGCTTCATCTAAACGATACTCCAATTTATCTGGGCACAGGTTGTAAGTTTTGGGATCAATATCAACAAAATCTACTTGCGCACCGCAATACAAGCCACAATTCGCTGATGCGACGAATGTAATTGGACTAGTCCATAACTCATCACCTTTACGCAGACCTAGGGCAAGACAAGCAATATGAAGTGCTGAAGTAGCACTGTTAACAGCACAGCCGTACTTAGCACCTGTATAAGCCGCTACACATTTTTCAAAAGTAGGCACTTTTGGACCTTGAGTGAGAAAATCAGATTTTAGTACATTAATGACAGATTCAATATCCTCACTGTTAATATCTTGCTTTCCATATGGAATCATTCAAATTTTCCCAATTTTTTCCTGATTCTTTTCCAACCAATCATGAAGGGCTTCATCGCTCATCCAATCAGAATTTGTATTGCTCTCATATACAAAATCTTCTGGAACCTTTGCGCCCTCTTTAATTCGATTTGAATCTAAATGCCAGTCATGAATTTGAGGAAGAATTTTAAAGTGTTCTGTATATTCATATGTACTCAATGCATCCTCAGAACTAATCATTTGTTCATGGAGCTTTTCTCCAGGGCGGATACCGATTATTTTTTGCCTACTAGACGGCGCTATAACTTTAGCAAGATCTGTCACTTTCATCGATGGAATTTTTTTAACATAAATTTCTCCTCCCACCATGTCTTCAAAAGCGTGCCACACTAACTCGACGGCTTGTTCAAGAGAAATCATAAAACGAGTCATACGACTATCAGTGATGGGTATCTCCTCTTGATCTTTGATAGACATAAAAAATGGTATAACCGAACCTCTGGAACCCATTACATTGCCATATCGAACTACCGAAAAACGAGTATTTTTTCCGCCAGCATAGTGATTTCCAGCAACAAATAGTTTATCTGAAGCAAGCTTAGTTGCCCCATATAGATTGACAGGGCTGCTGGCCTTGTCTGTGGATAATGACACAGCTCCCTTAACCCCCTTATCTATGCAAGCATCAATCATGTTCATTGCGCCATTAATATTAGTTTTTACGCATTCAAAAGGATTATATTCAGCAGTCGGCACAATCTTAGTTGCCGCTGCATGAACTACGTAATCAACACCATCAAGCGCACGATAAATACGATCTCGATCCTTAACATCTCCAATAAAGAAGCGGACTCTGTGGTCGTTTTTGTAAAGCTTAGCCATATTCCATTGCTTCATTTCATCTCTGGAAAGAATAATAAGTTTTTTAGGATTAAATTTCTTAAGTGTCATGGAAACAAAAGCATGCCCAAAAGAACCTGTTCCTCCTGTTACTAAAATTATTTTATTATCGAACATTTTTATAAACCCACTTATGCATAATTAGAAATTTCTGTAACTATTGAAGTATCGTCTTAATGCCATCTTGAAAACAATTTTTTATAAACTCCCTGCATACATATAACTCTTTCATTTAATGACGATGATTTGTTGCAGACTAATATTCACTATTGCTTGTAATATCAAATTGGAGTTGCATAAATAGAAATCATACGACCCAAGTTTAACTTTGATAAAGCATTATAGAATTTTTTTAGTTTTTCGGCTTTTCCATGTTTCTCCATAAGCTGTTCAAATCTGACACGTTTATTGTGACACTCCCTGCCTAACTCTGGATTACCAATATATTTATCTCCAAATAACAAAAATATGTCGAGTGGAAATGAAGAAGTACAATGAATAATCTTGAAACCACAGCCGTTCAATAATTTTTGAAGAGAATCATGTGAAAAATAATTAATGTGATTTGGAGGATATACCCACCACTCATCAAGATCGAATTCTGCATTTGCTACTATTTGGAAATCGTTGAAATCATTCGGAACATCAACGATAAGCATTCCATTGGAAGTCAAGATCTTATCTTTTATGTTAAGAAGCGTTTGCTCTGGTTCCCGTAAGTGTTCCAACACGCTTAGTAACATTACAACCTCAGACTTATTCTTAACAAGATCCAAACGCTCTACTCCACCATGAATTGTCTCAATGCCTTTTTCCTTTGCGTAGTCGACACCTTCCTTGGAAGGCTCTAGGCCTGAAACTTTAAGCCCCCTTTTTTTTAAATATATAAGTGCTTGTGCGAAGCCAAAACCAATATCAAATACAGATTTATTTTTTATTTCATCCCCAAAAAAAGACTGAATTTCTTCATAAATTGATTTCCATCTTGAGTTATAAAAATCTGACTGTTCTTGTTGAAGCAGTAGAGCTGAATTATTAAAGTACTGTGCATTTGCATCATAAAATTCTTGAGCATAAAACTTGTCTACTTCTTTCTGCGAAGGAATAGGTTCAACTCTTTTAAACCCAAACCTACTGTCTTCTATAATTTTTGCTTTCATTGTTCTGTCTTCATTTTTTTAATTGGGTAACAAATAATTTTGTGGGTCTTCTGGAGAAGAAGCTCGACTCCTCAATCTAGTAAACTCATCTTTTGGTGCACATAAGTTATAACCCATAAGCTTCTTTCTTTCAGGAGATAGCTTCTTATAAATTTCGTTAGGAGTGTTCTGCATATAGTCAAAAGCGGGTTTTATGAACCACCTTGCATATCCTAAAGTTAACGCCCATCTACTTGTTCCATCTATATTTGCTCCTCCTCCATGCCAAAGGTTAGCATCAAAAACTATTACACTTCCTTTTTTGATATTTAATCTAATTTCTTTGTCATAAATTTTCCCATCTTCGGCAAACTTTTTAATTTTATGAGATCCAGGGACAATCCGCGTGGAACCATTATCATATGTAAAATCATCTAAAGCCCAAATGACATTAGCGACAATACAATAGTTAACTCCAGGAAGCCGACTATCCGAATGAAGTTGCTGTCCGGGGTTACCCAGAAGCGGGCACCTAGCACAATTGTTGTAGAGGTAGTAAGGCTCAGCATCTTTATAGGAGCCCTCCAGCAACATAAAATCTAAAATTTTTAATACTTCTTGATGCTCAAAAAGCTCGAAAAAAGACAAATCTTTATTGTGAAGATTATAGACGACCTTTTCTAACGATTTATCTTCCAATCCATGCCCAGTTGCTTCAGTATTTCCTGAATACTTGGGCGCATAGAATTCATAATTATCATTTAGCAGACCCTTATAATTGTTACAAGCTTTCTCTGTTAACATATCAGGTAATATTACATACCCTTTTTCTTCAATTTGTTCGCGGAAACCCACTTTTATTTATCCTTTATAAATTAATATTTTAATTTTAAAAAAAAATTTACTCAATTATTATCTAATATTTTTAAATGATATCTATAAATTATACAGAATTTTTATTACCTATATTTGTATTATCCTTGAGAAGTTCTTCATAACTTAATGTTTGAATTGAATGATTGTCTTGAAATCTCAATATCTGATCGCAATTCTTTAAGGTGGTTAATCGATGCGCAATAATAATAACAGTTATATCTTTATCTAAACTCTCTATAGCTTTCATAACCGCTTGCTCAGTTTTATCATCAAGCGCGCTCGTTGCTTCATCAAAAAATATGACTTTTGATTGCTTATAAAGAGCTCTTGCAATACCAACTCTTTGGCGCTGACCTCCTGAGATTCTCATTCCCCTTTCACCAACTATAGTTTGATACCCGCTTTCCCATTCATCCACAAGGTCAGTTATTTGAGCAATTCGTGCTGCTCTTCTAACTCTCGAATGATCAATTTCTTCATCAGTAACACCAAAAGCAATATTTTGTTCAATCGTGGAATCCGTTAGATAAATATTTTGTGGAACACAAGAAATATGACTTTGCCATGATCTTTTATTTTCATTGTTTATGAGATGGTTATCTACCTTCATCTCACCGCTTGTTGGCATAAGCATCCCCATAAGAACATCAATAAGTGTACTTTTTCCACAACCAGTTTTTCCAACTATCCCAATAACCGATCCTTTTTGTATTTTAAGACTCATATTTTTTAATATCCATGGTGAATCTTTAGAATATCTAAAACTTAAATCATTTAACTCTATGGACTCTCGAAAGGAGATAGGACTATGTTCAAAATTATCAATATCTGGAAGCGGCTGATCTAAAAGTGTCACTACATCTATTAAAGAGTATTTAGAAGCTTTGATTCTACTGTAAGATCCATATGCTTTTTGTAGCAAAGGCAGTAGTCTTTGAGCTCCAAGAACAAAAACTCCCAGCAAAGGTAAAATTTGATCAATTCCACCCAAATTGCGCGTCGCTGTATATGCAAAAATTGCTATTATCGTTATTCCAATGGCCTCCATTCCAAACCTAGGACTACTAGCAATAATCTCATTTCTCCAAGATGCTTGTCTCATTTCAAGATCAGATTTTTTGTAAAGCTGAGTATAAAACCTTTGATTATTATTTATTAAGACGTCACGAATACCTTCTAAACCTTCTTGGAGAGACTTTATCATCAGGTCTGATTTATTAGCTACAACCTGACTATTTTTATTAAGAAGACTTCGAGTTGACAACATAACTAATAAATATAGTCCACCAAACCCAAAAAACGCTATCGATGTGACAAATACATCTGCTATTAAAAGCACTCCTAAAATTCCCAAGATTGTTACTGCTGAATTTATCAGATTTAGTAACGGATAAATTATCCCACTAGTCACTGTTTTTGTTTTGGTAATAATACCGTTAATGACTTCACTACTATTTCGAGATACATGGATCTCATAATCTTGGTAAAGTGTATGACGGTACATTTTTATACTTAGATCTGCACCAGTTGTAAATGAGAGCCGTGTCATTGCCCAAAGCAATATTATGCGAACTAATGCTGAAAAGAGTATTAGCATTACGAACATCAAAGTTAATGGTAAAACTAAATCACCTGCCTCACTGATACCGAAAAACTTTATAAAAGGCTGTAAATAAATAAACTCAAATACATATTCTGGCTCAGAAAGGGCAGTCAAGAAAGGAAGGACTGCACCCAAGCTAAGCATCTCAAAGAATGAGGCAATAAAAATAAAAACTTGCAATATTAAAAACTGCTTTTGTCTATGTTTAGATAAATGATTCCAGAGATTTTTTATCATAATTTTGAGTATTTCTGATACTTTGATTGATCGACTACTCAGAATATTTCATTTAAAGCAATACTCATAGAGCTTTGTCAGATATCTCTAAATGAGACTTAACGTCATAAATTACTCGATCTTTCGATAGTTGAAAGTTTAAGTCTAAAAACTGGTCATGCGCAACGGCCAAAAGAATTCCTGAATAATCTGAAATGTTGATCTTATCAATTGAGAGAAGATCTAAACCGAAATATGCCTTTACCTCGTCATTATTAGCGCATGGATCACATACTGAAACATTTGTGCCATATGTTTTAAGTTCTTTGATAACATCAAACGCCTTTGAATTTCGTATATCTGAGCAATTTTCTTTAAAGGTGATGCCCAAAACAAGAATTTTGCTACCTAAAATCGTGAGTGATTTTAGCGTCATTAACTTTATTAACTGCGAAGCTACATAAGATCCCATTCCATCGTTAATTTGCCTACCTGAAAGAATCATTTGTGGTTCATAACCCAGCTGTTGGGCTTTATGAGCTAGATAGTGCGGATCAACACCAATACAATGACCTCCAACAAGTCCAGGCTTAAATGACAAAAAATTCCACTTTGTTTCTGCCGCAGCTAAAACATCTTTGGTATTGATATCCATTTTTTCAAACATTATTGCAAGCTCGTTAACAAACGCTATATTTATGTCACGCTGTGCATTTTCTATGACCTTTGCAGCTTCAGCGACCTTGATTGAAGGGGCCGAATAAGTTCCCTCATCTATGACTTGAGCATATAAGCTATCGACTATTTTACTTGTCTTGATTGTTGAACCAGATGTGATCTTTTTTATTTTTTTAACTGTGTGTATTTTATCACCAGGATTAATTCGTTCCGGCGAATACCCACAAAAGAAATCTTGATTGAATGTTAACCCAGATGTCTTCTCCAAAATTGGAACACATTTCTCTTCGGTCGCACCTGGAAAAACAGTAGACTCATAAATAATAATATCTCCCACTGAAAGGACATCTCCAATTGTTCTACTTGCGCTTAATAAGGCTCTTAAATCTGGTCGCTTGCCGCTATCAATGGGGGTAGGAACCGTAACAATATAGATATTGCATTCAGCTAAAAAGAATGGGTCAGAAGACACTTTTGCGCCGTTATTAAAATACTCTTGCAGATGTGTTTCGCTTAATTCTCCGGTCCTATCTTGGTAAGACTGTAACTCTGCGACACGACTTTCATTAATGTCGAAACCTACCACTTTAAATTTCTCAGAAAAAGCATGAGCTAGAGGGAGGCCTACATAACCAAGCCCGATAATACCAATTTTATACTTGCTATTATTCCTCATCGTAAAAATCTAAGTACCAATCTACAAATTT
>MDSV01054325.1_pt1 | contig 30403 bp, 30 predicted proteins | sample 810851 | NCBI WGS metagenome assembly MDSV01 (sample SAMN05326640, study PRJNA326480) | marine metagenome | isolation source: seawater | place: Atlantic Ocean: North East | collected 2012 | reverse complement strand
CTTATCTAATATTTTCCAGATAAAACTAATTTTTGATTTATTTTCTTCAAATTCAATAAAATTTATATTTAAATTATTTTTACTAAATTCGGTAGCCCCGTAAAAGAACTCTCTAGCCTCAACATTGTTTTGAAAAAACTTTTCTTTTCTTCCTTTTGTAAATATATATGTAATAGTTTTCATTTACTTAAATTCAATTGTATTGAACTTAAACTTAAAAAAGAGAATTAGATTTATTATTTTTTAATTTTTCTTTATGGATTTTATTTATTGGCTATCATTTCTTATTAAATATGTTATTTTCAAAAACTAAATTTGATATAAATAGATTAAAATCTAACTCCTTTATTGCATATACTCACCTAGGACTTGGTGATCATATAATTTGTAATGGTTTGTTGAACTATTTTTCAAATAATTATAAATCTATTTTTCTACCTGTAAAATCAAGAGATTTAGATAATGTAACTTATCTGTATCAAGATAATCCAAAAATAAAAATTTTCAAAATTGAACATGAATCTGAAAAAGATGATATTAAGAATTTTTCAAAAAAAAATAATTTAGAAATATTAAAAGTAGGTTTTGAAATGCGTAAACCTCCATTTAATTTATCTTTTTACACACAATTTAATCTAGATTACCAAATTTCACTCGACTATTTCCACATACCAAAAAATAGTAAAAAAGAAAAAGAGTTGCTAGAACATTTAATTTCATATTACAAAATAAATAAAAACTACCAACTTGTTCATAATCAAAGTTCTTATGGGAAAGTTGATCTCAAGATAAATAAAAGTTTGCCTACAATTTATGTGGACAAAGAATCTGATTTATATAAAAATATGTTTCTTTATACAGATGTAATTAAAAATGCTAGGGAAATACATTGCTTGGATAGTAGTTTTTTACATCTTGTTGAGCGAGTAGAAACAAAAGCAGACTTGTATTTCCACAAAATTAAAAAAGAAAATCAACAATCAGCTCAAGTCCATTTAATTAAGAATTGGCAAGAGATAAATTACATAAAATAAATTTATTAATGTATTATTGTGAAATTTCAAGGTGGTTTTTAAGAATATGAAGATTGATATACCTATCTCAATTGGTGAACTAGTTGATAAGATTACAATCTTAAAAATAAAAAAAATTAAAGTTGATAATCTAGAAAAATTAGAAAACATAAATAAAGAATTAAACAGCTTGCAAAATATTATTAAATCTTTGCAATTAAATCCTGATTCATTAAATCCACTATTAAAAAATCTTTATGAGACTAACTTGACACTTTGGGAAATTGAAGATGATATAAGACTGTTAGAAAAAGATAAAGAGTTTGGTGAAAAATTTATTTCATTAGCAAGAAGTGTATACATAACAAATGATCAACGATTCAAAATAAAAAATGAAATTAATGAAACCTTTAACTCTGAATACAAAGAAGAAAAATCTTATGAAGATTACTAATAAAACTTGAAAGTTGCAGTTTTTTTAACTTGGGACTATTCACTCAAGACATGGCAAGACTCAGGTACACTTTCTAGGGAATTAAAAATTTTTAATTTATTGAATTCCCAAAAAAATATAAATATAAAATTATTTACCTATGGAAATTCAGAAGATTTAAAATTACAAAATTTTCATAATAATTTAACCGTTATTCCTATTTATAAAAATAATAAATATTTTAAAAACAGAGTTTTAAGATTTTTATATTCTTTCTTATTTCCAATTAAATTAAAAAAATATTTAGATGATATAGATATTATTTTTCAACATCAGCTTCTTGGCTCATGGGTGCCAATTTTATTTAAGAAAATTTATAAAATTCCTTTAATTATCAGAACTGGATACGATATGCATGAATTTGCAATTAAAGAAAAAAAACAACCCTTAATCAAGTGGTTGTACAGAAATCTAACACACTTTGCTGTTAAAAATAGCGACATTTTTACAGTTGCTAGTGAAACTGATTATTCAAAATTTATAGAAAAATTTAGTTTACAAAAAACAAAGTTTGTAATTCGACCGAATTGGGTGGAATTGCAAAAAAATTATACAAAATTAAATGACAGGTATGAGAACAGAGTTCTTTCAGTTGGAAGGCTCGTAGATCAAAAAAATTTTGACTTTTTAATATCTGAGATTGCAGAAGTAGATAAAAATATTGTAATTGATATTGTAGGTTCTGGAGATAAACAAAATAGCTTATTTAAAACTGCACAATATTTAAATATAGATGTAAATTTTCTTGGAAATTTAAATCATCAAAGCCTTTTAAATCTTTATCCAAAATATAAATACTTTGTATCTACCTCAATTTTCGAAGGTAATCCTAAGACAATTCTTGAAGCAATGTCTTCTGGTTGTATAGTTTTAGCTAGCAATATTCAAAACCACAAAGAACTAATTTCACACGAATCAGATGGTTTGTTATTTGATTTAAAAACAGGAGATTTAAAGAAATTAATTTGCAGGCTTTATAGTAATGAAATAAATATAGAAAACATTTCAGTAAATTCAATTAAAAAAATTACAAAAGATAATTCTTTAGAAAAACTAGTCGACGATACATATGATGATTTAAAAAAATTAAAGCAAGTTTATTCTTGAAAAGTATTTTTCAAGAATAAAAAGTTTCCAAATTCTCTGCCCATTAATCCTTGATTTATTAATGCTTAATAAATTTAATATATTTTTATTTAAATTATTAACAATTGATCCATTTTCAAATATATCTTCAACATATTCTTTATTTTTATAAACCCAATTCTCTACATCAAATACAAAGCCTTGTTTTTTTCTATTGACAAATGAAGCATTAAAATCACTGCTTAGGTAGTCTCTTAATATTTTTTTGGATTTTTTATTATCTAAATAATTTGTTGATCTCGAAAAAATATACTCAATTAATTTATGATCAACAAAAGGAGAGCGAACTTCAAGTGAATTTGCCATAGATGTTCTGTCAACTTTTAACATCATCATTTCACTCAAATAAAATTTATAGTCAGCTAATAAAAGTTTCTTGTATGAATCATTATCTTTTTGATACAAATTATTGGCAAAGGAATATTTATTTGAAGAAATCTTTAATAATTTTAAAAGCTTTTGATCTTCCAAAAAAGATCTGTACCTCATCTCCAAATTTGATGATTTGGAGAGCAACATATTTCCTGTACCAAAAACTGCAGGATATAAATAATATGATTTAGATAGTGCATTTTTAATATTTCCATTTTTTTTGAGGCTTTTAAAAATTCTAGTATAACCACCGAGCAACTCATCACCTCCATCACCAGACATTGCAACTTTATAATGTTTAGATATTTCTTTGGCCAAAATAAACGATGGAACTACTGAAGGATCGCTATACGGCTCATCCAAAGACTCAATGGATTCATTTATATCTTCATATGTTAAATTTGAAGATATAGTAGATGCACGATGCTCAGTATTGTATTTGCTTACGACTTGCTTTATATAATGACTTTCATCATATTGTTCATTATCTATATATATTGAAAATGAATTAATATTTATGCCATTATCATATAAATTTTTTGTAATTGACGTCGAATCAAGACCTCCGGATAGAAAGTTTGCTACAGGAACATCTGCATTTGATCTTAAACTTATTGACTCAGAAAAAATTTCAAAAAACTCTTCGCGGTCGAACCTTTCGTTTGATATAAAATCTTTAGGATCCCAGTATTTTGTTTTTTTTCTATTGATTTTATTATCACTAAATGAAAACTCTATAATTTCAGAGGGAGATACTTTATAAAAGTTCTCAAACATAGTTTCTGGTGAATTTATAACTCCATAATTCAAATAGTTGTATATTTCAATTTCATTTACCTTAAATGATTTATTAAGTGACAATAAAGGAAAAAGGCTTGAGCTAAAAATCAGTGTTTTGTTGTCGTTGTAGTAATAAAGTGGTTTTTGTCCAACCCTATCTCTAACAAGATAAGCTTTTTTATTAATTTCATCCAGAAAAAAAATGGCAAACTGGCCCCTTAGTTTTTTAATAAAATCTATTCCGTATAGTGACAAGCCCTTTAAAACTGTTTCTGAATCTGAATGAGATGTTTTAAACTTGATTCCTTTTTTTGAGAGTTCATCTCTCAATTCTTTATGGTTATAAATTTCACCATTAAACATCAAAGTTGTATTGGTTTCATTAGAACGCATGGGTTGATTAGCATTTTCAGATAGGTCTAAAATTGAAAGCCTATTAAAGATACAGCCAATATTAATTTCGTCAATATTTTTAAAGTAATTATCTGTTGAATCTGGGCCTCTACATTCTATTAATTGATTGGAAAGAAATAATTTATCCTGATTAATTTCATTAAATGAAATTGAACCAGTAAATCCACACATTCTTTAATTATATTCGTAATTAATAAAATAAATATACTTAAATTAATAAGATGAATAAAAATATTAATTTCTTGTATTGTTTTGATGAAAATTATAATAAACAAGCTTTTACTTCGATCATCTCTATTCTGAATAATATTTCTGAGGTAATAAATATTCATATAATCCACACTCAAGAACTAACATTAAGTTCTTTTCCTAAAGTAATTATCAGTCATTCAAATCTAAATAATATTTCTTTTTACAAATTTGAAGATTACAATTATCACTTTCCAAATACGGAAAATGTTCATATAAGTGTTGCAACTTACTTTAGATTATTTATTAACAATTATTTACCAGAGACTATTGATCATGTAGTATTTTTAGATCCTGATGTGATATGTTTAAAAAATCCTATTGAAGAGCTACGGTCTGCCATAGGTAAATTGAAAGATTCTAAATATGTAATTTGTGCAAACACTGAGCATCTCCGGGGTGAAAGTCGTATAAATGTTGATAGCAAATACTTTAATGCTGGATTTATGATTATAGATTTTGAAAAATGGGTGAAAAAAAACGTACAAAATAATTTAATTGAATTGCTGAATAAATTAAGTGAAAACATTTATCAATGGGATCAAGATGTCCTTAACTCATATTTTAATGGAGAATATTTAGAAATTGAAAAGTGGTTAAACTTCAAAGCTAATTTATATGATTTGGAACAAAGTAAAAATAATATTTATTTTATACATTACTTAGGTAGCCATAAGCCTTGGTTAACTAGTGGAGGTTTTGAGAGGTCTGCAAAGTATTACCACGAAAACTTTAATAAAATAAATGAAGACAACTACCACATAACTCATAAGTGGAAATTAAGATCTTTATATGATTTAGCTATTGCAATATTTTCTTTAAAAATTTACAGGCTTGATAAACCAGTAGCTTTTTTAAAAGAATTCATTAAATCATTGTTTAAAAAATAAGTATATTATGAATATATTATTGTAAATAATGAAAATTAAATACTTGTTTTAGAGGTAAATTTGAAAATATTAATTCTTGGAAGTAAGGGGATGGTTGGATCATCTTCATCTGAGCGATTAAAAACAAATGAAAATATAAAAGTAATCAACTCATCTAGAGACGACACTAATCTATTTTCTTTAAAAGAGACTAAAAGTCTAATAATCAGAACTGAGCCTGATATAGTTGTTAACTCTGCAGCAAAAGTTGGTGGTATTCTAGCAAATGACATAAACCGATCAGACTTTATCATTAGCAACCTTAAAATAAACATAAATTTAATAGAGAGCATTTTAGAATTTCCTAATATAAAATTAATCAATTTAGGAAGTAGCTGTATCTATCCTTTAGGTGCTAGCAATCCCATTACTGAAGATTCTCTTATGACAGGGGCTTTAGAACCAACAAATTCACCTTATGCAATGGCTAAGTTAACAGCAATAGAAATGGGTGATGCCATATCAAAAGAATATGGACATAAAGTTGTCAACCTTATGCCAACAAATTTGTATGGTCCAAGAGATAACTTCTCTGAAACCGATAGCCATGTAATACCTGGTTTAATATATCGAATGCATAATGCAAAATTAAACAACCTAGATACATTTTTAGTTTGGGGTACTGGTAAACCTCAGAGAGAGTTCTTACATGTTGACGATCTAGCAAAAGCAATTGAATTCATTATTAATAATGAAATAGATGAAGGTTTGTTTAATGTTGGAAGCTCTGAAGAAATATCAATAGAAAATCTTGTATATCTAATTAAAGATATTGTTCAATACAAAGGAAATATTAAGTTTGATAAAACAAAACCAGATGGTAACCCAAGGAAATTACTTGATTCTTCTAAGTTAAACAGTTTAGGATGGCAGCCAACTATAAAACTGGGAGAAGGTTTGAATGAGACTTATAAATGGTTTTTAAAAAATAATTAAAGTTAAAGATTATTTTCCCATGTAGGCTTTAATAAACCCTTATCAATAAGCACTTTTTCTTTTTCAGCTAAATCTATATCATTTTTTACCATCAGCTTGACTAAATCATCAAAAGAAGTTTTTGGTTTCCAGCCTAATTCTTTTTTTGCTTTACTTGAGTCTCCAAGCAAATGATGGACTTCGTTTGGGCGAGAATATTTGTTAGAAGTGGTTACATAGTCTTCCCAATTTAGTCCAACTTCATCGAAAGCTTTTTTAGCAAATTCTTTTACAGTATGTGTCTCACCGGTAGCTAAAACCCAGTCATCTGGTTTTTCATGTTTCATCATTAAATGCATTCCTTTTGTATAGTCACCTGCAAAACCCCAGTCTCTCGAGGCTTCAAGATTTCCTAATGTCAATGATTTTTGTAATTTATGGTGAATTCTTCCTACTGCTCTTGTAATTTTTCTTGTGACAAAAGTTTCTCCTCTATAAGGTGACTCGTGATTAAATAGTATTCCATTGACTGCAAATATACCATATGACTCTCTATAAATTTTTGTAATGTTGTGTGAAAAAACCTTACCAGCTGCATAAGGACTTTTAGGGTTTAGTAATGAATTTTCATTTAGAAGCTCTTTATCTTCCCCACCATACATTTCAGATGAAGAAGCCTGATAAAATTTAATATTTTTATCAACATTTCTTATCGATTCTAAAATAGTAACCGTGCCAACAGTTGAAGTGTGTGTTGAGTAAATTGGATTTTTAAATGAAACTGCAACATGTGATTGTGCAGCTAAATTATATATTTCATCTGGCAAAATTTTGTTTATTAAATTTGTAATAGATGAAGAGTCTAATAAATCTGAATAATAAAGGGTTAGCAATCCTTTATCGCTGTATTCAGAAATTAAAGGATCAATTCTTGAGGTATTTAAATTTGATGATCTTCTTATTAGGCCGTGCACTTCATAGCCACTATCAAGAAGTAATTTTGACAAATAATAACCATCTTGTCCGGTTATTCCAGTAATTAGTGCTTTCATATTTTAAACAGTTAAGTAACTTCCTCTTCAACAAATTTTATACCGGAAAAAAAACTACTTACAAAAAAATAAAATACACATGCAAAATATGGATTTTCCATAGAGCCATCAAACATAGATATAAATGTTAATGGGATCAAAAAAACTAAAAATTCATTATTACTGAAATTTTGTTTTGAAATCTTTAATAGTTGATAGAAAAAATAAATTACCAAAATTACTGCAACCAAACCGCCTCTAACATATATATTGAGTAAGTAATTATGTGTATTTTCATTTAGCCCATCGAGTCCCGAGTAGATTAAGTTTTCAAATACTTTGACCTTCTCACTAAAACCAAGTCCAAATGTAATATTCCCTTTTTCATAAGAGTCTATTAAAACATCTTGCCAAAGCTGCAGCCTCCAGTTTAAATTTCCATCTGCCGAGTAAAGTCTGCCTTCAAAGACATAAAAAACTGGGACATCACCATCCCAAGTATTTGCAACAACATATTTATGCTTAAAGACTTGAGCAATTGCCTCATCAGCATTCTCAATTGTTGGAGGATTGTCAATTAAATAAAAGGAGGATACCGAAAAAAGTAAGAGGAACAGGATTATTAGAGCAATTGTCTTTTTTAAATATTTTTTAAAATAAGATCTATATTTATAAATTTCAATAAAAAAGTATATTATTATTGCAATACCTGCGGAGCGACTTTTAAAAATCGTTAAAGGTAAATAAATTGAGCTAAATATTACAAAACAATCAATAAACCTTCCTTCTTTCTTTATGCTGTTTGAAAAAAATGTTACAGTCATAAAAAAAATTGCAATTTCAGAACCTTTTAGAAATTGAGTTTTGTCAGAAAAAGAATTAAAAAAGTTTGTAAAAGCTTCTGGATAGAATAAAACATTAAAGATATATTGTAGAAGTAATCCAATATATCCAAATATTAAAAAGTAATCTGATATGTTTATAGATTTAAAAATAATATAGCCGATAAATAATATTGAAATATACCAAATAAATACACTTGTTTTATAGACCCGTAAATTTAAAAATGAACCAGATTTTAATAAATTTAATACAAAAAAGTAAAATACCAGTAGAAAATAAGAATTTACCAACCCATAGTTAAATTCGTTTACAAAGTATTTATATTTATATGCAATAAATATAAATAATAGAATTGAAAATCCTGTTATATATTCTCCAATTCTAAAGCCAAATATATAAAGACCTATCAATGATCTTCCATTAATTAATATGACTAAAATTAAAAAAAATAACATTTTTAATAATTTGTCTAAGACGTTATCTTTTATCATTTTTTCTAAATAAGATTATTTTTTTTAATTTTCCAAGTGTATTTTTAGTAAGTCTAATTCTTGAGTATAAAAAGATCCTAACTTTATTAACTACATAATTAAAAAGTACTGTTTTTTTCGAATCAATCGATCTAGATAACTTTATTTCTTCTAATTCTTTTAATGAGTTTTTAAATACAGCATCAAATTGTTTAACAGCGTGCTCTGCAGTATATGGATATTCCTTTAGGCTATCAAAATATAATGAATAATTATTTGCAATATTATTTAGTGAAGCATTGAATGTTCCTATATCAAAAGAGACTCCGTATTTGCTACAATATTCTGGTAGTGCTCCACTATTTATATACATGACTGGAAGTCCGCACAGTGCCCCTTCCATATGGTGGTTTCCTGATGGTTCATTTAATGAGGCTGTCACATAAACATGGTGTTTCTTTAGCTCTGCTGCTAAATCTTCACCGTGTATTGGTTTAATGACTGTTGAGTTGTTTAAATCTGTTTCACTTGGTAAATTCCCAATATATGTAAATTCTATTTTTTGATCTAAGTTTGATGAATTAATCAATTTATCAATTTGTTTATATATATCAAACCCTTTCATCTTATTGCTACTCCAATGATGAGTAACTAATTTGATTTTTTCATCTTTATTCCAAAATTGCTTATTGTACATATTAAATATTTCTTTTGAGGGCCCTCCTTTAATGACAACATTTGGTTTTTTAGATAAATTAAAGTTTTTATAAATATCTTTAAGCCATTCACTTACGAAAATATTTATATCTACACTTTTGTTCGCAAAATCAATTTTAGAATTTATATTTTTTGTACCTTTTCTTTCATCACATTCATTAATTCTATGAAATACTACAGCATTAGGATTCTTAAATTTTATATAATAATCAATATCAAAATTATTGAAAGTTGAAGTTTCAGAATCAGGTAGTGGATTAGTTAATAAAATGATATCAATATCATTATCTTTAAGATTGTTAGTGACAGTATATCCAATTACTTTCAGTTGTTTTTTTAAGTTTTTTAAAAATTCATTGCCGCCACCAAATGGTCCTTCAATTGTCTTGGCACCAATGCTAATTTTCATAAATATCAGTAAATAATTTTATATACTCTTTCATTCCATTGGGAATTGTAAGATATTTAGATTTTTCATATGCATATTCAATATTAGGTTTTGCATTTTTATAGTCTTTGTTTTCATAAATGGATTCACTACTTAAAATTTCTGGTGCCACTCCAACATTTGTTGAGATTATAGGAGTTTTTGTAATTCCACATTCTACAATTGACTGTGGTCCGCCTTCAAGTCTGGAAGAGACTATATAAAGGTCAAGCATGTTATATAATTTATTCAAAGTTTCAATATTAGCCATTTCAAAATATTTAAATGGTATGTTTGATTCTTCGAGCTTTTTAATTAAATATTGCCTTCTTGAACCTGCAAGAACAACTTCAAGATTTTTTTGTCTTTTAAAAATGTCCTGAACAATTTTAAAAAATATATCAGGTCCTTTAATTAACTTTGGAGAAATCAAATCATGACCTTCAGTGTCTCGCTGGAAACTACCGAGCAAAAACTTTTTTTGATTTATGCCAAACTCATCTCTGAGTGATGTCTTATTTTCAATATGAAACCAATTATTTTGATTTATCCAAAATGGTATAGATGTAATTTTTTTATTTGTTAGCTTTTTTAGTGATTCACGAGTTTTTCTTGAAATTACATGAAACTGATCTACATAAGGTTCGAGTTGTTCAAAGTTTTTTAAATCAAAATTATTTTTATCATCTAGATCAATATGATATATAGAGCATATAACTTTCTTTTTTTGTAATTGCCTGATTGGAATTTTTTGCCACATCCAAGGAGATATAATCCAAATTATGTCAGATTTAATCAAGAATTTAGTGCTGATATCTTTATTATTTTGATACCACTCATCTCTGATTCTGTCGATTATCCAAGATTCGTTTATTTGTGATAGATATATTTTCATATAATTTAATGTGTTCTGTAATACTACTTATTTTAATTTAAACTGGTCTTGAATGAAAAATATTTTGATAACAGGCATAACGGGCCAAGATGGAAAATTTTTAACTAAAAAATTATTAGAAAATCATATTGATATAAAAATATATGGTACAACACGTGATATTAAATACGCAGAAAAGTTTAAATCTGAAATGTCAAAAATTGGAGTATCTAATTTCCAAAATATAAAAATTCTTCAAGTAGCATTAGATAGTAAAAAAGATGTAGATTTACTAATTAAAGATTCTTCACCAGACCTTTTGTTCAATTTAGCTGGTCCTAGCTCTGTGTATACATCTATTGTTGATTCTGGTGAAACAAAAAATAAAATAGTGAGAATATTTGATAATTTAACTGAAGCATTAATTCAGAATGATAATTACTGTAATTTTTTTCAATCATCTTCTTCAGAAATGTTTGCAAAAAATTTAGATTTTCCATTCGATGAGAAATCATTTTTATCACCAAATTCTCCATACGGAGAAGCTAAATTATATTGTCATAATCAAGCTACTGAGTTAAACAAAATATATGATTGGAAAATTGTTTCGGGAATTATGTTTAACCATGAATCTGGTTTTCGTTCAAATGATTTTTTGATTCCAAAAATTATATTAAATGCAGCTAAAAACCAAAGTGGTCAATATGAAAAACTAGAGTTAGGAACGCTTGATTATACAAGAGATTGGATACATGCTGAAGATATGATAGAAGCAATTTATTCTATAACTGTGGATCCAAAAAATGATACGTATGTTTTGGGTTCAGGAAAAGGATATTCCATAAGAAATTTGGCAGAAATAATTTTTAGTTATTTTGATCTAAATTTTGAAGATTATGTTGAAACAAATCATAATTTACTTAGAGATGGTGATGTAAGTAATATTATCTCAAATCCAAAAAAATTAATAAAAGACTACAGCTGGTCTCCAAAGTATGATTTTAAAGAAATGCTTATAAAAATAATTGAATTTAAATTAAGTCAACTAAAGTAAGATTTTTTTATATTTTTAAAGTCCTGTCTTTGTTCTTCTTTATACATTGTTGATATATTGTCAGCCATATTCAAAATATATAACTGCTTATTTAATAGTTTTATCGTGTACTTTTTATCTAATAATTCTAAATATAGTTTATAGTCTTGTGAATATTTATAATTTTCATCGTATAAGCCAATTTCGTATAATACTTTTTTCCTAATTAACAAAGTTCCATGAATAAATGGATTTTTATAACGAATTACTAGCTTTGTAGGTAAAAAATGTGTTAAACGTGGAATTGACTTATTTGAATCTTTTACTTTTGCTCTTGTAGTGCACGCATCAAGATTTTTTAATTTTAAAAAATTATACTGCTTTTCAAGCCTTGCATGGTGACTTATATCATCACTGTCTTGCCTTGCAATTAATTCTCCTTGGGCTTGATTAATTAATATATTTAAAGACTTTGTTAATCCTAAATTTATAGTATTTTTATACAATTTTATTCTTTTGTCTGAAATTGAATTGACTACTTCATAAGTTTTATCACTTGAACCATCATCCATTACTAATAACTCAATATTTTGATATGTTTGATTTAATATACTGTCAATAGATTTTTTGACATTGTTTTCATCGTTATATGCTGACATAATTACAGTAATTTTTGGAAAGTTGTTATTTTTCATAAATTATCAATAATTTTTTTAAGTTTTTCATACAATATTTTTTCGTCAAAATTGTTTATTTGGTGCTGTTCTATATTTTTTGCACAAGTTTCTAAAAATTCAAAATTTGTTAATTCTAATATTTTTTTTTTCTAAATCAATATAGTTATATTGTTCAAATGACAAAGGATAATTATTGGGAAAATATTCATCCATACCTCCAAATGACGGATAAATTGACGGTACTCCTAGGCCTGAAGCTTCGCATAATAGTTTGGGTTGACCTTCATACATTTTCGTAGCGGTTATTACTGCTCTTGCATCTTTAATATAATCAAGTACCTTTTCGTTTTCTAACTTATTTATAAATTCAACATTGGATATTTGATTGTATTTTCTTGAGTAATAACTTAAATTACTAGTTCCTATCATTAACAATTTAAGTTTTAAATCTGAGTTTTTCCAAGACTCTATTAATTCTTCAGTTCCTTTTTGGTCACTTAGAGAACCAGCGTAAACCACATAGTCACTTTTCGAATTATATACATTACTATTATCGATGCTGATAGGATTATTTACAATTTCTATATTTTTTGTAGAAATACCTAAGCTTTGCATAAAGTCTCTATAAAAAATATTTAGCACTAAAATTTTTAAATTATTTTTTTTTAATATATCGATATATTTTTTTCCATATAAATTAACAAATAATGATTTTAAAACTGAATCCTCAAAATATTTGTTAAAGTATTTAAAGCTATTTGCTTTCATCCCACATCCAGGACATATATTATTATTTTCTAAATGTTTCTTAAATGAAAATGTTTTTGTGCAATTAAAGCGAAAATTATGTATTTTTAATAAAGTTTTAATACCTGCTTTATTTAAAATTTTAAAAATTCCTAAATTTGCTTTAAACCATGTATTGTGAACATAGGCAACATCTGGGTTGAAGCTATCAATCTTTTGTTTTAATATATTATTCGACTTTGGATTTGACCCAAATAAAAAACCAAATAAATCACTAAAAGACAATCTTTCAGAATTATTAAATTCTAAATAGTTAACAATGTAATACTTTTTTAGGAATGATAACTCATCCTTAATATTTGAATCTTCCCCACCGAAAATTTTATATTTAGTGTTAATTACTAATATTTTTTTCATTTTTATAAGGTTATTCTAATTCATTAATCTAATTGCAGAGATAAATATTTATTCTTAACGATGTACAATTAGTGAATAATGTTAAAAATTGATAAAAAATATTTTATTTATTTACTCTTTTCGCCAATATTGTTCAATGCAATCATAAATCTATTTACCAATAGCGTTCAAAAAATTACTCAAGAGTTTAATTTTTATGATCTTGTTTGGAGTGTTTTGTTGTTTATTGTTTTATATAACTCTGCGTATCTTGTAAAAAAAGTTATTAACCTGCGTGGTTTGTCCATATCATTTGTTTTTTTTATTTTTAGTTATTTTATTGTTGACATCTCTATCTTGTTTTTTTATAAAGATTTAGATTTTAATGACGTTTTTATATTGGTAAGTTGTATTTGGATGGCATGTTTTATTTTTTACAAAAAAGAGTATTTTAAAACTTCTTTGCTAGTGATTTCTTATTTTTTACTTAATATTTTTACAAATAATTATTTAACTCGAATAACAAAAAATAAAAATATCATTGGTGATGTTGAAGTTTATTTTTATCCACATGCTAAAAATATATATGAAAATAGCTATTATTTTTCAATTACAAATCCCATTACAGAAGGGTACCCCCAATTTACAAGCTACATCCAATCCTTATTTTTAAGATTTTCTTTAGATACAACATCTTATGAATATTATGCTCCTACTTCAAACATTATTTTTTTATTAAGTATTTTGTTTTTTCTAGAACTAAAAATATCAGCTAATACAAAGTTTTTTATGATTATGTTGTTTTCAGCCCTTATCTTTAATAGTGTTTGGTTCCAATTCTTATTTACAAGCTCTCTAATGGGCGAGGGAATTGTAAGTCTTTTTACTTCGATAGTTATTTACGACATATTCACCACAAAAAAATTGAACCCTAAGGTTTTACTTCTTCTAGGAATGCTTTATTTTACAAAGCAATTTATTAGTACATTTTCTCTGTTTCTTGTTTTAATTTTAATAATTAGGCACAAAAAAATTAAATATTTAATTATTGGTTTTTTTGGAATTCTGTTGAAAGAATTTATGTTTATTAGTGTTTTTCCTGGAATAAAGTCTAGTTTACACTTATCAGAAATTGACTTGATTCAAACAATAATCGATATACTAAGCTTAAATAATCTTAAATATCAAAATATTTACCTAATTTTTAAAAACATTTTAATTGATAGACCATTAACTTTACTCTTAATCTGTTTTGTGTTAATTTATTTTTTAAGCTTGTTGTCAAATAAAAATATTGGTTTTGAAGTTAATGTTTTTTATTTAATTATTTTATTTAATATTATCTTTATTTTTTTACTTTATATTTCAGCATGGAAAAATATGGAACTTGAGTCACCAGTAAGATTTATTTTAAGCTTCTTTCATCTAAAATTAATTTCAGTTGCAATTCTGATAGACAATTATTCATAATAAGTTTTTAGTTAATATAGTTTTTTCCAGAACCATGACCAGCATCATAATAAAATAGGGGTTCGTGTATATATACAAGGTTTGAAAGCTGCAGTAACCCCAACCAGCAATCATGGTCAGCTGTATGCTTAAAAAGTTCTGATCTATAAAGACCTCTGAATCCACCTAATTGAGTAATTAAATCTTTTTTAACTACTACGCTAGACAGCACAACACAATTATGGTGGATTAAAAAATCATAATCCCAAATTGTAGGAAATTTATTTGATTTTAAATATTTTGTTTTTTTATATTTCTTTTTTATTTTCTTTATGTGATGTTCTGAATTGTACAAAGGATACTTCTGGGATGATTCAAACATTCCATAACCAAAATAACCTTCCGTACAAGAAACTCCCAAACTATTTTCTTCCATTGCATTTATTTGTAATTCAATTTTTTTAGGCAACCAATAATCATCATCATCCAAAAAAGCTATATAATCACCCGTTGCAACTTCTATACCATAGTTTCTGACAGCCGGTCTAGACCCTCCCCAGTTCGGAGTATCTTTCCTATCAATATTTATTATTTTTACATTTTTTTGAAACTCATTTTCATAGTATTCTTTTTGAGATGATTCGTCATTCACTACTATTATTTCGAAAGCTTCAACTGTCTGTTCATTAATACTTTTGATTGCATTTAACAAATACTCATATCTGTTGTATGAAGGGATAATAACACTGACTTTTTTAGAATACATTTATATTTCTACCTCATTTACATGATAAAACAGAAAATATAAAATTAAATAATAATTAAATAATTAATAACAAATACTATTTAAAACTTTCTTATGTATTTATAGTAAATAATATTGGAAAAAATAAAATATCTAAACGGCAATAATATTGCAAAGTTATCAGATTTAATCTTTTCTGAAAATTTAGATAACAGTAGCTTTGATAAATTTAATAATAAAAATATAAAAATTCTGTTTAGAAATGAAACAATTACAAGTTTTAAAGTAAGAAATTTTGAAATTAATAACGGTGATATTATTTTTTGTAATACTGCGTTTTTAGAAAATTTGTTTTTCTATCTTAAAAAATTAAAAAATGTTGATCATCTTATATTAATTACTTCTCAGTCCGATTTTGAAATAGACTATAAACTATTTAGAAGTAAACCAGAATGTATTAAAAAGTGGTACGCAGTAAATGTAGCTTACGAACATGAAGATTTAATTCCAATACCACTTGGAATTGCAAATGATTATTCACCAAAAAATGTAAGAAAAAAAGATTTAGATAAACTAATTAGTGAAGAAATCAAAAAAGAAAACAAGCTTTATATAAATTTAAGAGAAAGTACAAACTTTAACGAGCGAGCATCTATTAAAAGTAATCTTAAGAATCTTGACTGGACAGTATATAAAGAACCTAATTTAAGTATTGAAGAATACATAAATGACCTAAAGAAATATAGATTTATATTATGTCCTTGGGGAAATGGTATTGAAACACATAGATTATGGGAAACTCTTTACTTAGGTTCAATTCCTGTAACTAAATATCATCATACTTATAAAACGTTAAAGAACTTGCCTGTAATATTTGTTGATAACTTTGAAAATATAAACCTAGAAGATCTAGAGGAAAAAGTAAGTAAGTTAAATATACAAAATAAGAAAGAGTTAAATTTAGAATATTGGAAAGAATTGATTAATTCTAATATTCCAAGTTTGGACACAAAAAAAGAATTCATAAAAGAAAACAAGTTCTATGAATTTTATTTCATATTTAAAATAAATTTTTCCAGAATTATTTTTAGTAGGCTCAAAATTGTTAAATATTATTTCAAAAAAATTAGTTTAAAAATAAACTAAATCAGCTTTATAAAACTTTTTCTAAAGATCTTATGCCATTATTAATTACAATTTTGTAATGTTCATTAATATCGTTAAAACTGTTAATATCGTGTGTTGAATTTATTATTGTTAGCTTTTTCTTTTTTAAAATACTAAAAATTAAATTTTTAGTTTCTTCGTCCAAATTCGAGGTTGATTCATCCAAAAATAAAGTATCAATTTCTGACAGAAGGGCGCGTATAAATGCAATTTTTTGCATTTGTCCAGATGATAAACTTTTATTACTAATTTTTTGTTGAAGATTAATTGCTTTACTTTCTTCAAATAATTTAAATTCTTTAATATTTTTAACTATCTCTTCATCTTTAATTTCATCTTTGCAACCGTATACAAGATTCGCTCTTAAAGTGCCTGAAAATATTAAAGGTGTTGGCCCAACAAATCCTAATTTTGTTGAATTTGCTAAAATTTTACCTTGATTCGGATAAAAAACTCCAGCGAGTAATCCCAATATTGTACTTTTTCCGGATCCATTAGGGCCAGTAAGAACTGTGTGTGAATCTTTTTTTATTTCTAAATTTAAACCTTCAAACAAATATTCGTCACTATTAAAATATTTAAAATAAATGTTATCAATTTTAAATTTAACTTCAGAAGTATCATCAGTAGTAACATAGTTTTCTTTGAATGATGTGTTCTTAAATTTTTCCATATTGTAAAACGTTTCAAGATGAACATGAGAGTTTACAATTTGATTAAAAGCTGTAGTTGAATTTGCAAGAGATTGAAACATTCTTAATGTTACACCCATGAATGAGAGAGTGATCGTAAATATATCATTGAAAAATAATGCAATTACAGATATTAAAAATACAGTTATAAAGGGGGGTAAATATGAATTTAATACTACAACCCTATGTTTATTTATTAATTGCTTATAGAGCTCTTTGGCTTTTGATGAGTACCTAACAGATTCCGCTTTTTCTTTCTTTAACAGTTTAATGAGAAATACATTATCCAGAACTCTTTCAATTTCCTGATTTGTCTCTAGACCACTTTCGTATATTAAATGTTCATATTCTCTAGATTTTTTTATTAAATAATAGATTGGGTAAGTTAATAAAAGTGCTCCAGCAATAAAAGCTCCAATTGTTGTTGGTTCAGTGATAAACAAGTAAATTGTAAAAGCCGTTGTCTGTAATATAAAATTTAAAAAATTTGCAATACTTGAATAGAAATACGATATATGTGCTGTTAAAGAATTCACATAAAAAAATGTGTCTGCTGTTGAAAAGTTTCTATTTTCAAATATTTCACCTAAAAGATATACTTTTAAGTTATATTGAACATCAAATTCTAGTTTTTTCAAAACCAATGATTGTAGATACTGAAAAAAATATCTCAGCAAAATAATAAATGGTAATAATAATTTTATTTCAAATAGAAAATTTAAATTACTTAGTCTTTCAGGAAATACTGGAGTATTAGAAAAGATACCTGTAAAAAATAATATTATAAACATATCTGATACAGCGATTAGTTGTGATAACAATACTGAATAAAATATAGTTATTTTCTTATTGTTTGTTTTGACTAGTTTCGAAACATAAAATGTATCACTGAAAATTTTTTTTAAATTTCTGAACATATATTTAAAATAATATCTATAAATATTTAGTAAATTTATTTTTCAATTTTTATAAGTATTTAATTTCATATTTAAAACAACTACTATTAAGGAAGGTTAATGATCAAAATTAAAATAAGTCTAGGTTGGAATATGCCATTAAAAGGCAGCTCTCCTTATGGAAATGATTTATCAATTTTTAATTTTACAAATACAAGTGATAACATCTATAACAATAAAAAATTTTATATAAATTCTGATATAGATAATCCAGACTATTGGTTTGTTATAGAGAATACTAGGAAGAGTCTGCCTGAGAAATTGAATATATCTAGTGGCAGAATTTTTTTGCTAAATTCAGAAACTCGTTACAAAGATAGTTATTACTTAAAGAAATCAAAAAAAAGCTTCGTAGATCAGTTCGATAAAATATACTCCCCCTACTACATGGGTCTTAACAAAGTTAAAAATAAACCTCCATACTTGATATGGAGACTGCGAGGAGATCCGTTTGAAGATTTTTATGATGAGTCTGATATTGAATTCTACAAAAATCTTAAACCAAAAAAAGAAAAACTTATAAGTGTTTTCTGTACAGATAAAGAGTTTACAGAAGTTCAAAAAGTTAGATTAAATTTTGTAAAAAAATTAAAATATGTCTTTGGTGATGATCTTGATTGGTATGGTACAGATTTACAAATTAATACTAAATATGATGGTATTGCTAAATACAAGTACCATCTTGTTTTAGAAAATCAAATAAATAATAATTTTATATCTGAGAAACTATATGATTCTTTTCTTGGTGATTCTTATCCTATTTATGCTGGAGCACCAAATTTAGATAAATACTTTAGTAAAAACAGTTTTACGCCTATAAATTTAAATGATTTCAATGGTTCATTAAATAAGATAAGCACTTGCATTGAAAACAATATGTACGAAAAAAATAAAGAAAATTTAAGAAACTCTAGAGAGATTGTTTTAGATAAATTTAATTTAATTAAAAGAATTGATAAAATCGTAGAAGAATGCGCTAAGAATAATTTGAGTACAAATAGCTTTCAATACCAAACTATTTATCCAAAAACTTTCTTTGAAAGTAGATCAGTAATTGCTAGATTGTCTTTCTTACTAAATAAAAAAATTAAAAAAATATCGCAATTTTTAGAAAAATTTTATACTTAAATTTGTTTTGCAAATAATTTTTTAATTTTTAAAAACATTCTTTTAATATTTTTTCTTAAAAAAACATTTAGTCTAGAAATATAATTTTTATTAAGAAGTTTTTGATGATCTTCAGTTAATACTTCATAATTTATAAACTCATCATTTCTATTTGTTATGCCGTTCGAAAAAAGATTAAAATTATCAATTATTCTGTTTGGATATTGATCAACATAATTGTCATTCTTTAAATAAATTGCAACAAAATCATTCCATTTTTTATTTAACTGCTTTGATGTATAGGACTCAAGCAATAGCAAATTAGGGTAATTATTTAATTTACCCCACTTTTCTAAAGCCCTTCCAGCATCAGGATAAAATCTGTATACATCAACGTGTGATCCTCTATGAAAATCGCCATTTGATGGAGCATTGATATATAATATTCCATCTGGCTTTAGGACTCTTAATAGCTCTAAATAAAGAACCCAGAAAAATTCAGAATGTTCAAAAATGGAATTTGCTATAATAATATCTGCGTGATTGTCTTCAAAGGGGTAACTGTAAGGGTTTTTTAAGATTAAGTCTACGTTGTTAGCTTTTACTAAATCTATACCTAAATATTCTGCATTTTGTGGAAAAATATTTTTCCATTTTTTTAATTTTTCATTATCTGAAGTCTGTGAGCCTATATCAAAAATAATTAATTTTTTTTCCTCCTTATTATTGACATATTCTCTAAAAAAATATTCAAGGTTTAAAAAAGATGAATCATGCATTTTGAAATTCTTTATTTCTAAATAAAAGACCAACTCTTGGTTGGTAAAATTTTATTAATTCAAAATTTTTGCCAATAAGATAGTGCACACACTCAGATATTGTTGAATTACCATTTCTCTCAAATCCAGCGTCAATAGATATGTACTCTACATTTCTAATATATTTATTTAGTCCCTCTAGAACTTCAGGCTCGGCTCCCTCGGCTTCAATTTTTAAAAGTCTAACATTTTTATTGATTGATTTAATAAAATCATCGAGCGTCACAGTTTCTATACTTATGATTTCATCGTACTCTTCTGGCTTTATAATTGAACTGTCATTGTTCCAGTCATTTAAATAGAAATCAATAGTCATGCCTGTCTTATCCCAAAGTGCTTTATTAAAAATATTTTTTGGATTTTTTAGATTGTAATCTAGATCTTCAAATTGAACTGGAGATGGTTCAAATCCGTAATAATCAGGACTAAATTTTTTTACTGCCAGATAAAACAAGCCCTGAGCAGCTCCACAATCAATAACTACATCTCCTTTATTTATTGTCAGATAATCAAGCATATAAACTTCATTAATATATTTTGTTCTTTCCTCTAAACCAAATATGTAAGAGAACACTCCAGTTCCTTCAGATGAAAACCTCCAATCTTGTTCTTCACTCGTTAAGTAATATTTTTCATCTTTATATTTAATTCTTGCTTGTTTCTTGTCTATAAAAGAATAAAAATTAAAATGTCTTTGAAATTTTTTTCCTGATATTCTTAGTAAATACCTGTAGTACTTATGTTTGTAATAGGCGTAAGTTGGCTTTTCCATATATCATCCAATAATAATTAATGCTTGCAACTGTTACCTGCTTACTCTAAAAATCAAATTTTTAATTTTATTTAATCTATAAAAAAATCTTCTATATCCCAAATACTTAAGAGATAAAAATTTATGCAACATTAAAATACCGTTAAATTTAATTTTTGTATATTCATCTTTATTAAACTTATCACCAAATGGATATTTGAAATAGAACAGATCTATAGTTTTAAAAGTAAAAATAACTTTTAAAAAGTTATTGAAATTTTTAAAAGCTATAAAATCCTGCTTCAAAACTAAAAAATATTTGTAGTGTGAAAATTTTTTAAAATGTTCCAAATACTTCTCAAAATCAATCATTGAATTATTCATTTCAATACATAAGATTGTTGGAAAGATTTTATATAAATCTATACCTTCTAAAGCTAAAATGTCATTTCCATCAATATCTATTGATAAAAAATCAATTTTATCAATATTCATTTCTTCTAAACATGTATCTAGCTTTCTAATTATTATATTTTCAACTTTTTCATATCCACCCCAAACTGCTGAATTTTCATAATTTGATTTAAATTCATCACTTAAATTTGAAAAAGTCCCTGCATAATTCTGATAAAAAATGCCGTTATCGTTATCATAATTGGAAATTGCGTACTCTCTAAATATGCTTTTTGGACGATTCCTTTTAATTAAATTTACATAGTCTTTGTGTGGCTCAAACAAGTAACATTTCGTATCATAATTTTTTTCAAAATAATATGTATTTGAAAACCTAAGGCCATCAATACATCCAACTTCTATCATTACTTTTGGATTTTTAATTATTGAATCAACTAAAAAATCTTGTGCATGCTGAGAATAATATGTTTTTTTCATAATTTATTGATATGATATATATTACATAAATATTTTATATTAAATGAATAAAATTCTATACATTAGTTTTCAATTCAAACATAAAAATCAAAATGGTAAATTAGCATGACCTTAGATTTTTTATATTGTTTTGATAAAAATTTTAATTTACAAGCTTTAACTGCTATGAATTCATTACTTGATAATGTATCAGAAGATATTAATTTACATATCATACATAAAGACGTTCATTCATTTAAAAAATTACAATATAAACTTACTGAAAAAAATCGCTTAAAAAATATAAATTTTTACAAATATAATAGTGATGTTAAATTGCCAAAAATAGATGCACATTTTTCAGAGACAACTTACTATAGAATTTTTATTGAGGAATATTTACCAGAAAATGTAGATTTTATTATTTATTTAGATGCAGATATATTGTGCCTAAATGATCCAATTTTTGAAATAAATAAATCGATTAAAAAAATGAAAAAAGAAGAAACTATTTTGGCAGCTGCAACAGAAGGAAGCAGAGATAATAACCCAGAATTATTTAAAAAAATGGAGTTAAATAGTGATAATTACTTTAATGCAGGAGTTTTGATTATAGATTTTGAAAAATGGAAACTATCTAAAACACAAGAGAAGCTGACGCAAATTTTAAAAATAAGATTTGATAAAATATTTCACTTTGACCAGGAGCTGCTAAATATAAATTTTGACAACAACTATACGGAGTTAAGTAAATATCTAAATTATGGTTGGACAAAAATGGAAAATAATCTTGAAATGGTAAATCAGATTGAAAAAGATGTTTATTTTCTTCATTATTCTGGAAAAGGTAAGCCTTGGAGTGTAGAAAACATTATTTATGTAAATGCTATTCTGTACCAAAAAGAGTTTAAAAAATTAAATTTACAAAACTATCACATTGTATTTAAAAAATCTTTTACTGTGTTTCGAAAATATTTTAAAATAATATTTGGTTTAAAATTTTTAAAACTTGAATATCCTTTAAGTTTTTTAAGAATATCAATAACAGCATTATTTAAAAAGTCATAGAAACAAATTAATGCTATTGTCTTAACATATAAAATGAAAAAATATTTTTTGAATGCTATAAGGGAACTCTCACCAAGCTTGTTTCTTAATCTAAAATTTAGAATTTTAAAATCAAAACCATCTGATATAAACGAACATCTTCAAACATTGTCAAAGTATGCATATGAATCAAATACAGTTTTTGAGACAGGTGTAAGAGGAGTTGTTTCTTCGTGGGCCCTTCTTCATGGTTTACATAATAATAATTTTGAAAATAAAAAAATAATACTTAATGATATTGTTAGTGTAAATGTAAAAAGTATATCAAGAGTCGCAAGCAAATTAGGTATATCTTTTTCATTTATTCAAAGCAATAATCTAAATTTATCCTTTAATGAAGAAAATTATTTTGATCTGACATTTATTGACACTCTTCATGTTTACGGACAATTAAAAAGAGAGCTTAAAAAGTTTGCTCCTCTTACAAAAAAATATATCATACTACACGACACAACAGTTGATGGTGACTTAGGAGAAATTCAAAGGTTTAACCTTGATGCAGATGAAATTAGTAAAGAAACAAATATTCCAAAAAATGAGTTGCTAACTGGATTATGGCCAGCTGTTGAAGAGTTTCTTAATGAAAATAAAGAATGGAAAATATTGCACAGATACGTTCACAACAATGGCTTGACTGTTTTAAGTAAAATAGGATCTAGCTAAATCAATTATTAATTCAAAAGATTCCTATAAATAGATGACTTGCCATGGTTCTCAAACCACTCTTGGAAATCCCTATTGTAGATTTCTAGAGTTTTTAAATTATTACTAATTATGTTGAGTTTAGATAGTTTTTTTGTAGCCTTTTTAAGTGTGTTTGTTCTAGTTTTAGAAGATATCGTTTTTAAGGAATCTATATTTTCAGAACTAAGTATTATTTTTTCAAACAGCTGGTTAACTTTATTTTGAAGAAGAACAGGATAATTTTCCATAATTGTTTTTGGCTTCTCATTTATATCAGGAAAGTAAGGTAAGCAACCAGATGCAATTATTTCATAATGCCTTAGGCAATCCCATCCATTTTTTTTTGTAGTTGTTCCAAATAATGAATCTGCATACTGTTTAAAATAACTTTCTTCGTCGAAAATATAGCTGTTAGAAAACCTAGGATCCATGGGAGCTAAAATGTTTGTCTTCTCTGAAATATTATGATTTTTAATATTTGAGAAATGGGAAGGAAATGAAAAAGATATCGGAAAAGCAATCTTCGAATATTCTGGAAGCAGTTCCCTTTTAAAATATTTACTATATTTAGTAATTACTTCTATAACTATATTGTCATCTTCGCCATCAATGGAAATAATTTTATCCTTACTTAATATAGAAGATATATTTTTAAAGTAATCTTTCCAAATGCTTTTGCCAGCAAAGGACCTTCGTATTGAAGAAAAAATAAACAAATCAATATCAGTATCTTTTAAAAAATCCATAATATTTGTTTCTGAAACAATATTTATATCTTTTTTTAAATCTCTCGATAGTTTGCCATATAATGTAAATCCCTTTCCGTATAATTTTTCTATATTTTGAAAATCATCAAATAAAAAAGGTGGTGCGTAATTTGTAAATATTTTATTTGAAGAATTGAAAAAAAAAGAATTTACTAAATCAGCAAGATAATCTTGGTACTCATCAGAATTAAAAATAAAAATATTCATAATTTAAACAATAACGTTGAAAAAAAAGTTGCGATAAATTTCATATTTTTTTATTTTTAAAAATAATCTTTTCACCTAAATTAATTTCACCATAAAATTTATATGAATAGTACTTTTGAATTAATTTTTTAATGATTTTTATATTTGATAAACAAAATAAGCTTCTAAGGTAAAAAAACCTAACAAATATGGCCATTGATATTTTTTGTGAAGCTTTATCTAAATATCTAAATAAAGATGGTTCTAAAATTCTGTGATATTGAGGATCAAGTCGACACCTATAATGAAAATCTTTACTGTTAAATATTAGTTTTGGATGTGGTATTGATTTCAAATCTATTCTTGGAATATCTGAAGGAAAAATTTTAAATTCTTTCAGTAGCCTCGAAATAGCTACATCATCTGGCAACGACGTATCAAAATTTTTTTTATTCTTTATTAGAATTTCAACATTTTTTTTACTTAAAAAAATTCCAGCACCAGAAGCTATCTTATCGCCTTCTTGGACTTTAAGATTTACTCCTGCATAATTTAAATGATCTAAATTAGTGTCGGCATATTTTTTGAATTTTTTAAAATCTAAATATGAACTTGTATTTGTTCTAAAGATATAATCAAAATCATATTCTGCAATTGCCTTTTCAAATGCAACCAGTGTTTTTTTTGCAATATTTGAATAACTATCATCAGTATTTAAAATAAGGTAATCTTGACTGTTCTTGATATAATCTACTTCTCTATTTGAGGGGTTGCTCTGCCCAACGTAATGTAAAATTTCAAAATCTGATATATATTTTGTCCAAATTTTTTTTTGTGACTTTGATGAAATAAATGACAAGTAATTTCTTGAGCACAAAACTAGAACTAATATTTTTATATTTTTAGAATTCACACACTTTTAAAATAACTTTTTAGTCCAAGTTTTTGGAGTTTTTTCATTCAGTATTTCAATGTCTAAATGATATCTAAACTTTTTTGGACCAACCTCAATAATCCAATTGGCAATTTTTTCAATTGATTGATCTAAAGAAACAGATGTATTATAACCAAGTATTTTTCTAGCTTTATCCGCAGAACAGTGAGCTAACTGTACTTCTTGTGGTCTTGGGTCAACAAAAGTTGGCTCTAGATCTGAATTTAAAACATTGAGAATTTTATATGCAAGATCTTTAATTGTAATAACGTCCTCGTCAGGTCCAATATTGATTGTCTCGCCAATAGCACTAGTGGAAGTAATTGATTCAATCATTGGGTTTACAACATCATCTATGTCTGAAAAACACCTTTCCTGCAAACCATCACCATAAATTATTGGCGGCTTGCCATTTAAAATTCTATTTATCATAATTGAAACAACGTTTCTGTAAGGATCGTCATATTTCTGCCTTGGACCAATTATGTTATGAGGAACTAAATTTACATACTCAAAATCATGAACTTGACTCATTATATCTAGAGTTTGTTCAGAAGCATATTTTGCTACTCCGTAAGGGTCTTGGGGCATAGGCATTAGATCTTCTGTAAAAGGAACTACTTCTTGTTCGCCGTATCTTGCCATGCTGGAACAATTAATTACTTTTGGAATCTTGTTTGAAGCAGCAGCAGTAAACACTGACATAGATATTTGATATGTATTCTGCCCTACAAGGTATGGGGAGAAGACACTCAAACCTTCATAGGCTGTACATGCTGTGTGTATTATTAGGTCCATATCTTTAGTCATTTTTTTCATTTGATTGAGGTAAATTGCATCTACTTGATAAAAGTCTGCACCACTTGGTACGTTTTCTAGATAACCACCAATCAAATTGTCACAACCCGAAACAGCGTGTCCCTGTTCAATTAGCTTGTCAGCAATGTGACTTCCTAAGAATCCTGCTATACCAGTTATAAATATTTTCATTTAACAACACGCATAATTTAAATTCTTACTTCTTTTAAAGTTAAAGATATTTTTCATCAAACCTACATTAATCTTACAATATTATTTTTTAATTATATCTCTTAGGCTTAAATAAGCATAAAAATTACAAACTACTTACTGTAAATTATTAATTGACCAAGATGATTCGGTATAGCAAAGAAATTGTCATCATTTTTGATTTCATTTCCAAATTTTGTAACACCGTCTGTGAACCAGCCTCCATAATCATCCAAAATTACAACCCCACCTTTTACTAGTCTCTTTGATATATATTCAAAGCTCTCTTTTGCAGACAAATAAGTGTCTACGTCAATATGGGCAACCGAAATATAATTTTTGAATTCAACTGATATAGATTCAGGGAATATTCCTTCGATAATATTTATTTTGTGATTTGATATCGCCTCAACATTTTGAATATCTTTTGCACTTGCGTCGCTATATTCATCACCCTTAAAAAATGAATCATTGGCTGATGCTTTCTTAACACCGCTAAATGAGTCGCAGGCATATATTTCGAAATTTTTTTCTTTATTTGTTAAAGAGACTAGTCCACACACACCTCCTCGCCATGAACCAACCTCTATAAATACTGTGTTGTCTTTAACATAGCGCTTTGATAGTTCATAGATTGTATAAAGTCTGGATTTTGGATTAATCGTAAAATTTCTTACTGTTTTATATGCATTATTAAAATCTTTATCTGATCGCCATGGTAGATAGAAATATTCAAAAATTTCTATACCATATTCAGGCCTACGTTCTTTATATCGTAAGTTAAGTTGAAATAGTTTAAAGAGTAAATCAGTTATTAAATTTAATCTTTTTCTAGCTTTTATTACTTTTTTAAAATTAAACAATTATTTCTCAGTCTTTTAAATTTTAACCAAATATAAACAGTTATTTTTAATAAAAATATAATTACTTTTATTTGAATTCTACATCATTAAAGTAATCAATTAAATTTTTAATTTACTATCTTATACTTAAATATGGAAAAAACAGATATTTTAGTTCTAGTTTTAGCTGGAAAGACAAAATTATCTGACAGGAATCTGAAAGCTCAAAAAAACACATGGATGCAAAGTTTTTCTAAAAAAGTAAAAATTATAACGTTTAGTGGTTCAGATTTAGTCAAATATGATGGTAATCATCTTACAGTAGTTGCTGATGATGACTATTCAAATTTAAGCTTTAAAACACTCAAGGCTTTCGAATGGGTGGCAGAAAATATTGAGTTTGATTATTTGATGCGAACAAATACAAGTTCATATATAGACTTGGAAAATTTAATTAAATTTTGTGATTCCAATAATAACGAACTGCTTTACAGGGGAAGGAAAATAACAAATAGCTTTAACAAAAGAACAATTTCATATGTATCTGGGGCTGAAATCCTTTTATCAAAGAAGGTGTTTAAATTACTTATAAAAAATAAAAAAATGTGGGATATTAATTTTGTAGACGATGTTTCTATAGGTGCCTCATTGCAAAATCATAATATTTTGATAGAAGAATCAGAATCAATACAATTTAATAATCAATTTTTTAAGCTTAAAAAATTTAATCATGAATATCATTTTAGGTGTCGTGTAGATTCGCCATTTTACTATCCTCGCTATCTTGAAAAATTTTTATTCAAGTATATCCACAAAGAATTAAGAAATAACAAAATATCATTTTTTAAAAGACAGGCTTACAATTTCTTTTTTCAAATTAATAGGGTATTTGCCTTTAAAAAACACTATGATTTTGTGACTTACTATGTTTTTAAATATCTAAAAAAATTAATTAAGAATATTTAATTATTCAAACTAGTGTTAAAGTTCAAAAAATATTAAAGAAATAGATTATTTAAAGGTTATTTATTTCTTTCTAAGGATAAGTTGATCCCCTAAATAAATAATCTTATATTGTTTTTTATTTTCATATAAAAACTTTGTAATTCCAAAAAAAGGATTATCAAACACATCTTTGTACCAAAACCAGAAAAAATCATCGAATATTATTATTCCATTTCTCTGAAGATGGCTACCTGCATTTGTTGCATCACGGTAGACATCTTCACTAAAGTGAGAACCGTCAATATATACTAAGTCAAACTGTTTAGAAAAGTTTAATTTCTTGAAAAAAGAATCTGACGTAGTTTTATGTATTTCATACCTACCGTCAAATTCTTTAATATTTTTTGAGAAATTATCGAATATTGATTTAAAGTTTTTTTGTTGAGTTGAAAGTGTCATTTCATTGTACTGTTCAAAAGGATCTACAAAATAGCAAAAGGTATTTTTAAGTTGTTCTAAAACAAAAACGCTTGACCTTCCTTCAAAACAGCCTATTTCAAGATATTTTACTTCTTTATCTTTCAATTTATATTTTTTAAATATTTTTTCCCAAGTAAATACATTCAGAGAAAAAGAATCCATGAAATTAAATTGATAAGAGTTTTGATAATAGTTAGGAGTTTTCGTATCTGTAATCATATTCTTTGAAAAATTAAAATTTTGATACTTGGCGCTTAATTTTTTTGGTTTTGAGAAAAATATTTCTGTGATTAATAAACGTATTGTTAATTTTAAAGGATATAAAAATTCATACTCATTCAGATAAGTAAACATGAGCATAGTCTTATCTTTTATATATTTAAATTTATTGTGATAAAAAGATTTCAGTATCTTAATTTTCAAAATTTATATCTCTTTTCATAATGATTATTTTAGGTACTGAAAAAGTAGATTCCTTCGGGTTTTTCTTTTTTAAATAATTCTCTAACATCCTGCAAGTCAGAGGCAATAAGTGTCGGGGGGCCTGTATAATATCCTGGCTGAATAGGAAAAATCTCTACCCAGTATTTAAACACAGAATCATAGTTTCTAGAACCTAGATTCTCTTCTCTAAGCTTTCCATAAAAATAACTATTTTTTGGCTTGTACTGAATTTCGCTTATTTCTTTGGCCCAAAGCTTCTTGTGTGGAAAGTAGTCAATATCATGTATACAAACAATGTTTGAAATACCTTTAAGTAAATTTTTAACCTCAGTTCTGCTTTCCCATGGACTTGAATCAATAAATGTTAAATCAATTTTTTTAATATTGTCTCTATCTAAATGTTTCTTGATATCTAGATAGGATTTTCCTTCAATATAAATAAATTTTGTATTTAAATTTTTATATTTTTTTGACATTTTCAAGTGCCATGATTTATAGTTTTCAAAACTATATAAGGTATAATTTTTATTTCTTAATTCTTTTATAAAGAGGCCCGTTGAATTATCGCCGGAACCTGCTTCAACCAAAACTGGATTATTTACATCTAAATTTTTTAGTAAAAATTTTAGATACTTTTTATGAGAACCCATTCCTGCATCAGGTAGATAGTATATTGGAAATCCTCCATACTTAAATAAAGATAGTATTTTAAGAAAAGATTTGACTAGAAGGTTTTTCATTTAGAGATTACCCACTAGGCCTAAATTGATCATAACTAATTTGATTTACCCTTGTTGATATTTATTTTTAATTTTATGTAACATAATTGTGGCCAGAGGCAGAATCGAACTGCCGACCCCTTGTTTTTCAGATAGAGGCAAACCATTTGTCCTTTCATCATTTTACATTAATCATCATTAATATT
>MDSV01065780.1_pt1 | contig 30408 bp, 35 predicted proteins | sample 810851 | NCBI WGS metagenome assembly MDSV01 (sample SAMN05326640, study PRJNA326480) | marine metagenome | isolation source: seawater | place: Atlantic Ocean: North East | collected 2012 | reverse complement strand
CGTTGTCAGTAAACTGCATAAATGGAACATTTGAACGGAAACAGACTTATTGGTAAAACCGTAATTGTGACCGGATCTGGCTCTGGAAAAACTGGTTATGGCATTGGTCAGGCAATTGCGGTTTTATTTGCGTGTCAGGGAGCGAAAGTTCTTGTGGTGGATGTAAATGAAGAAAGAGGCGAACGTACAGTTGATGCGATTTTAGGGAATGATGGAATAGCATCTTTTTACTTGGCCGATATAACGAATTCAAATGAATGTAAAAATGTAATTAAAAGTGTGATTACTAATTACGGAAGTCTAGATGTACTCATTAATAATGTTGGCGTCGGTGGTTTAGGCTCAGTTATTGATTTAGATGAAAATCAGTACAAAAATGTAATTGATACCAATTTAAACAGTATGGTTTCAATGTCGAAGTTCGCAATACCTGCCATGGTCGAAAATGGAGGTGGTTCTATTCTTAACATGTCCTCTTTTGTCGCGATCAGATCTGGAGGTTTCGGGCCGGCTATTCCATATGCTTTATCAAAGGCAGGAATAATTGCTTTAACACAGCAGATGTGCCACGATCATGGCTCAGATGGAATTAGGGTTAACTGTATTGCACCCGGGCATATATATACTCCTATGGTTGAGAATAGAGTTGATGAAAATTTACGAGATTTGAGACGAAAAGCAGCTCCGCTACAAACAGAAGGCACGGCATGGGATATTGCATGGGCTGCCCTATTTCTGTCATCAGATGAGGCTCGATGGATTAGTGGAGTCACATTGCCAGTGGATGCGGGTTTACTTACTGCATCTCCACTTTCAATGTTGGATAAATTAACAAATTAAGCTATTTGGTGCGTCATAGCTTTGACTCGATCAATTATCAGCTGACCAATATCGTATTTGGCCATTTCAGGTAAATCCTCTTCTCCGTTTTTATTAACAAATATAACCTTATTTGTGTCAGCACCAAATACAGGATTTTCCTGGCTTATTTGATTGGCAATTATAAGATCCAAGTTTTTTTCTTTAAGTTTCCTTTTGGCATTCTGAACTACGTTTTGTGTCTCTGCAGCGAATCCTACTTTAATCAACTTTTGATGGTTAATTGAAGCAACTACATCTTCAGTTTTCGTTAATTCCAGGTTCAGTTTATCAACCCCGAGTTTTTTGATTTTTTCTAGAGATGTAACGGTTGGTTTCCAATCTGATATCGCTGCAGCCATAACAATTGCATCAGCTTTTTTACTATAAAGTTTAGTTTGAGTTGCCATTTCGTCTGCTGTTTCAGCTATAACTGTATGGATACCTACTATATTTGGGAGTGTTGTTGAGCTTGTTATCAACGTGACTTCGGCACCTCTATCTCTAGCTGCCTCAGCGATGGCGAAACCCATTTTACCTGATGAACGATTTGTTATTACACGGATCGGGTCTAAAGGTTCTTTTGTCCCACCAGCTGTGACCACAATTTTGTAATTAGTCATGTCACCATTTTGTGCCAAGATTAATTTTGCGTAGTCTATAATTTCGTTAGTGGCTGCCATTCTGCCTATGCCTTGCAATCCAGATGCGAGATGGCCTTTATATGGGCCAATTATGCTAACCCCCCTATCTTTTAATGTTTTTATATTATTTTGCGTGGCTTTATTGGAATACATGTTTCCATCCATGGCCGGAATAACAAGCACAGGTGATTCTGTAGCTAAGTAAGTTGTAGTCACTGGGTTATCAGCAATTCCGAAAGCCATTTTTGCTATAGTATTTGCCGTTGCTGGAGCAATTATCAATAGGTTTATTGTTTTTGCTACTGACACATGATCCATTCCTATATCTGAACTTGGATCATATAGGTCTACCGCCACAGAATTATGCGTAATGGCAGTAAACGCTATGGGAGTAACTATTTTTGTAGCTCCATCAGTCATTAAGGGATGTACTGATGCACCTTGCTGAACCAGTTTGCTTGCTAGGTCCAATGCTTTATAAGATGCAATACTTCCTGTTATACCGAGTCCGATAGAACAATTCTTTAGAGGGTTTTTCATTTTTTGGTCCCTTCCTCATCTATTGGGTAAAGGCCTACTATTTATCTAACAGGTTATTATAGATTAAAAAAAAGTTCACTATTGATTAAGTTCATATGCAATACGAAGTCCAGTCAGAGTTAAATTAAGATCTATGACATCAAACATACCGTTTTCTATATCAAATAGATTTGCATGGCCGCCAGTCGCTATCACCTTGCTCTCCTCACCTAATTCATCTTTGAATCTGGATACCATTCCTTTAACCATATCGTAATAACCAAGAACTAGCCCTGATTGAAGAGAGTGTATGGTGTTTTTACCTATAGCTTCTTTCGGGTTATTTAGCTCGACTCGGCGAAGTTGGGAGGTCGCTCTATAAAGCGATTCAGCTGACACATCAAGTCCTGGGGCTATTGCACCACCTAGGTAATCACCTTTGGCAGAAATAGCATCGAAAACAGTTGCAGTACCGAAATCAACTACTATACATGGACCGCCATATGTTTTAAATGCAGCTACTGCATCTACTATTCTGTCTGAACCTACATCTTTTGGGGTGTCATATAGGACACGCACTCCAGTTTTAACTCCAGCTCCAATTATCAAAGGCGTCTGGTCAAGGTATTTCTCGCATAGTTCCACAAAAGTGGAAGTCATTTGGGGTACCACACTGCACATTGATACCCCTGTGATTTGATCAGTATTAACGCCTTTGGCAGGTAAAAGATTACTAAGTATTAATCCATATTCATCGGCCATTCTGTATGGATCAGATGCAATTCTTCCACTGGCAATTAATTCGGGGCCATTAAAAACTCCGAGCGTAATATTTGTATTTCCTACATCTATGGTTAGTAACATGGTTAAATTATTATAAGTTCTATCGTCTCTTTTGTTTAATTTACTGTAGTATCATTTTATACGGTGAATTAAATAAACCTAAATAGAGTAACTTTTAACTTGATATGGTTATTACAGATAGTTTTATGACAAAATAAGATACATCAATAAATGTTTACTTCACAAATCGCATATTGAAATTCATTAGGAGATACCATACATGACAGTTCAGGACCGGGTTGATGGCCAGAGCCAGGCATTAACTCCGTATCAGGTAAAAAGATATAGCAGACATATAATAATGCCTCAGGTGGGGTCTGCAGGACAAAGGTCTTTGATCGAAGCTAAAGTGTTAATTGTTGGTGCTGGAGGACTTGGTTCTCCAATAGCACTTTATCTGGCTCTAGCAGGTGTGGGTACAATAGGGATTGTTGATTTTGATGATGTGGACATTAGTAATCTTCAAAGACAAATTCTACATACTGATTCAGATATTGGCAGACCAAAAGTACAGTCCGCGAAAGACACGCTACAAGCAGCCAATAAAGACGTTAATGTAATACTGCATGAGTTTCCCTTAATGTCAGACAATGCCATGGAAGTAATGTCTCAATACGACGTGATTATAAATGGGGCTGACAACTTTGCTACTAGGTATTTGGTGAATGATGCCTCGTATCTTGCAGGTAAGCCGTTAGTTGATGGAAGCATTTTGCTCTTTGATGGACAAGCCACAGTATTTATTCCTGGTAAAGGTTGCTACCGATGTCTTTTCCCCGAGCCTCCACCACCTGGTGAAGTACCGAGTTGTGCAGAAGCAGGCGTACTGGGAGTATTGCCAGGCATGGTTGGCACTATACAGGCTACAGAAGCAGTCAAATTAATAATGGGCATAGGGCAAAGTTTGTCTGGCAAATTATTGTTGATCGATGCTCTGGATATGGACTTTAGAGCTGTAAAAATACGTCGTGACCCCAATTGCCCATTGTGCGGAGATAATCCCACGGTTACAGAATTAATAGACTACAACGTTTTTTGTGGAACAGCTCCAATACAATAATCTGGTAATTTGAATTTCAAGACTACTGAATGACTGCAAGTGTTGCAATTGCCTGTTCAGGATTAGATTCAATAGTAGTACCAGGGCCTGGCTCCAAGCTAACAAACACCACCGAATAGCGACCAAACTTCTTAACATAAGGAGTGGATTGATCTCCGGTTAATATCATATCTGACTCGCCTAGAGGTCCACTTGGTACTCGTAAGTTTATTCGTATCACCGCTTGCCCATGATCGTCGCAATCTGAGCACCTAGTGTCTTCCACAATATGCATGAATTTAACTGCTATCCCTCTTTGGAGGCTGTCTGGCGCAACTATTTCCTTGCCTTGCGTTAGTCGTACAGGGACTGCTAATTGTACGTTGGTTGTGCCAACACCAGGCACTTGATCCACCGGTTCAGATAGGTTTAATGAACTAGCAGTGATGGCGGGTGTGGCCGTTGCGGGCACATCTTGATCTTCTTCTAAATTTATTGATTCATTGCTATCACCATATATGGTACCTTCATACTCATTAAATCCATATAAATCACTGTCATATTTAAGATCAGGCAATTTAATAAAATCCCCAGTAAAAGCTAGGGTTTCGGTCGAGGCTAATATGCCGTCTTCACTGATTCCACCCATGACAACAGCCGTGCCATCATCTAAAACAGCCGAACTGTGTCGATAGCGTCCCGTGGAAAGTTCGGCGATTGTTGACCAACTGTTTGTTCGTAAATTGTAAAGTTCAACCTGGTCTAGTTGTCCAATACCCCCAGTTATTAAGATGCTTCCATCAGGAAGGCTGATGGCGCTATGTTCTGCTCTTGGGTATTTTGTATCTCCTGAACCTGACCATTTTTTATTTCTAGGGTCGTATATTTCAGTTGAAGTCTTTTTACCACGGCCTCCAACTATTAATACTCTTCCATCAAGCAACTTGGTTGCTGTATGCATAGCTCTACCAACTGACATTGGTTCTAAAGAGATCCAAATATCTCGCTTTGTATCATATAGCTCAACAGTTTTTGAATAAGGGCCATCTTCTTTTCCTCCGCCGATAACTAATACATTGCCATCGTTTAGCAGAGTCGCTGTGTGGTTTACTCTCTTTTCATGCATCGGAGCTACCTCTATCCATTTTTCAGTTTCTGGATCGTATATTTCGGATTCTTTAATGGAAGAAATTAAAACACCTTTTTGATCTATGCTTTTACCGCCTGTTACCATAAATCGACCATCTGGTAATAAGGCATAACCCATAGAATCCCGAGCAGTATTCATCGATGCAATTTGTTTCCATTTTTCTGTTTTAGGGTTCCATATTTCTACAGAGTTTAGGGGTACTTTGGCAGCTCCTGTGCCGCCTGCTGCGATTACGGTTTGATTATCTAGCTGTGCTACGCCGGGAGACTTTCTTTTTTCATTCATTTTGCCCGTGAGTTTCCAAGTCATTGTTGTTGTATCGAGAAGTTCTGTAGAGTCTTCAAAGTTTCCCATTTCCACGTTTCGTAGCCCGATCGCCTTACCCCCAATTGCCATAACACGGCCATCATTAAGAGTAATAACAGAGAATCTTTCTCGATGTGCTCCTAAATCAGATCCAACTATAAATTGACCATCAAGTTGACTGTTTGAATCGCTGGATTCATTAATAGCGTCGTTAGTTTGAGATATTGCTTGTGAATTGCTATCAATGGTTGAGTCAGAGCATGCTGCTGCTATTACAATTAGTAAAGCGATAGAGGCTAGTAATGCTGTCGAATGAAGCTTACTGGTTTTTATTAACAACTGCTCCATTTTTAAAAACCTCTTCTATATTCCATAAGTTAGATATGTTTTCGGCAGGGTTTCCCTCTACTACTATTATGTCAGCAGATTTGTTTTTCTCTATTGACCCCGTTTGATCATCAATTGCACAAGACTCAGCTGAGTGTATTGTTGCTGAACGAATTACGTCCATGTCAGACATGCCAATTGACTTCATGGCCTCCAGCTCATGAGTGAATTCTCCCATTTTGTAATTCAGCCAAGCTGAATCTGATCCAGCTACTAAAGTAACCCCTTCATCTTTCATTCTGGACACAAGCTCTGCGTGGATTTCATAGTCTTGTTTAAGTCTTTCGTAACCTAGGTTTTCTTGTTCACTTAAACCCGTTGTTTCCTTCAGATTTTCCAAATGCCATACCTGATGTCTTATCGCGTGTAATGTCGGGTTAACATAAATTCCCTGGTCCACTATTCTCTTGGTTAACTCTTTGTTGTAGTTAAATGTGCCATCTCTTTCATAATGCATACAATGAACTATCGTATCAACTTTTGCATCTATAGCGTTTTCAATACCTTCCAATGAAGCGCAATGAGCGACAACATGCTTGTCAAATTTATGAACCTCGTCAGTTATAGCTGTGAGTTCTTCTTTAGTGAAAGATGCATGATATCTGAATGACGTCCTTGTACTTCCTCCTGTAGCTGTAACTTTTATAAAATCAGCACCCTCTTTCATTAGCTGGCGAACAGCTGCACGGCATTCAGTTTCGCCAGTAGCAGGGGATCCAAAATAGCTTAAATGGCCTCCTATTATTGCTATTGGCCTTCCCGTGAGTATCAATCTGGGTGTATCTGCAATTCCCATTTCTGCTGCTTTTCTTAACATAAAAGTTGTTTGGTTTTTTGAACCACAGTCGCGTACGGTTGTAACCCCTGATTGCAAATGCATTTTTGCATTTTTGGCAGCTTGCAGTGTTAAAACCTCATCGGGCAGTAAATTTAAGTCATCTCCAGCCCTGCCATCGCCTAAGCTTATTAAATGCACATGACAGTCAATCAGGCCAGGCATTATGGTTTTATTAGGATATTCAAGGGTTTTGATATTCGCCTCAGCTGGGAGTTCTAACGAGGCAGCTGGGCCAGCTGCTACTATCTTTGTTTTTTTCAATAAAACGGCCGCGTCGTTTATGACTTTAGAGGCTTGTACGTCGACAAGCCTTGAAGCCTTGATAAGGGTATATTCTTGATTCAATTCAGGTTGCTCACGTTATTTATTATCATTTTGGTCTGATTCTGAAACATCCGATGAAGTCTCGTCAGTTACGGGAGAACCACAATATGCACAAAATCTGGCATCTGATTGAATTTCACTATCACAATTAGCACAGAAAATTGTATCCGATATATCCGCATATTCAGGTTCTATAGTGTTCGGATTGTCATATGTGCCAGTAATAGGATTAGATCGCGTATCCTCTTTGTAATCACCACGTTGCCGCGCCGCAATTATTGCCAGCTCTTCCATTTCTTTCGCCTCATCATAATCAGAATACCGATCGCGCAACTGTATTAGTTTCTGAGTCATGTTGGCCCCAGCAGGGATATGAGAAAATCGCATGTAGTTCGACTCACCTTTTAATCTCACTGCCACTGTAGTGTATCCCAAGAACTTCCCAAACATCCCAGGTGTATCTGTAATTCTTTGGAATTGTTCTGCAGGTAACTCTACCGTTTGTGTTGGACCTAAGGAGCCTCGTTGGTATGTAACAGAACTCTCGTTGATTACATATAAAGTTTTCCTCCAAGAGATGTATCTGGGTGCTGTAACAGCTATCCCTAGTACTACAGCAAAGATTGTCATGCCTGTACTGCCGGACCCGAACCAAAACCATATTGCTAATACGATCCAAGGCGCGCCTCCCCAGATCCATGCCCATGGGGATTGCTTTATCGCATTAGATTCAGATTCCGGAAATTTATATTCATTGGTCATATTTCGATTTATCTGCCTTATTTATGTTTTTTTAGATTCTAAAACTAATAAGTTTTAATTATTCAGCATAAATGCTTACATCTTCAATTTTATCTTACGACAATTTTAACCTTAGTTAATGAGTGTAACTTTTATAATGGTCCTTAATTTACCATAATAAGAAAAAAGAATTGTTATAATTATCAGGTAGAGTGATTGATTTTACTAATTGATTCTAACCTCTTTTTGAAGCCAAGGTGATATGCCACGCGTTTATACAAGATCCGGAGATGATGGAGATACAGGTTTACTTTATGGTGGACGCATATCTAAATCCGATCTCCTAACAGAAACTTATGGAACAGTTGATGAACTAGTTTCCATGATGGGTTTTGCTAGATCTTTATCCCAATCAGACAAAGTTAAGGGAACTTTAATTCAATTACAGAAACAACTATTTCAAATTGCTTCTGAATTAGCAACCTTGCCTGAAAACTATGAACATTTACGAAAAAACCTCGGTCTAATTGGTGTCGATTGGGTGGAAACTTTGGAGCAGGCAATCGATGATTTTAAGTCAGAAGTTGACCTGCCTGCTGCGTTCATAGTGCCGGGAGCTTCAGCGGCTTCTGCGGCAATCGACATGTCACGTTCAATCTGCAGGCGGGCGGAGCGTCGCATTGTAGAGTTGAAAAACCAAGACCGCCTACCTAACCCTGAGGTTTTGCGTTATATGAATAGGTTGTCTGATCTTTTATTTGTGATTGCCAGATATGAGGACAAAGAATTACCTTTTGAACTAACTACTGGAGGTTAGTAAGCACCTTGGCGCGTAAAAACATAAGAATAGGCATAATAGACTATGCAGCAAGCAATCTCAGAAGTGTAGAAAAAGCATTTACCCACTTAGGAGCTGAAGTCATTGTCTCTTCGAGTGCGCAAGAGTTGAATACAGTGGATGCATTAATTTTTCCTGGGCAAGGTTCTAATGATTCAGCAATGCAGGCTCTATCCAGAGCTTCTTTGGTTGAGCCTATTATAGAGTTTGTTAATAATGACCGCCCTTTCCTCGGCATATGTATGGGGCTTCAACTTTTAATGCAATCGAGCGAAGAAGGAATTGAGCCATGTCTTGGTTTATTCAAGGGTAAAGTTAAGAGGCTTTCTGGAAAAATGAAGATTCCACATATTGGATGGAATCAAGTAAGTCTTACTAGACAACACCAGGCATTTAACAATTTGCCTGATAATTCCTACTTTTATTTTGTACATAGTTATTATGCTGATCCGATGGATAAAAATTTAGTTTTGGCTTCGACCGATTATGGCGGTCAATTTGCCAGCGCGATATCATCAGGCAACTTGGTAGCTGTACAATTTCATCCTGAGAAAAGTGGATCTATAGGCTTAGAGTTTTATAGAAACTTTTTACAATTCGTAAAGGCAAATATTTAATGGATATTATACCTGCAATAGATATTATTAATGGCAGCTGCGTGAGGTTGTTAAAGGGTGATTATCAAAAACAGACAACATACTCTCAAGACCCTGTTCAAGTTGCCTCAGATTGGGTTGCTAAAGGTGCGAACAGGATACATATAGTAGATCTAGAGGGAGCAAGATTGGGGAAGAGAATCGAAACGGAATCTGTGCAAAATATCGTTTCGAACGTTTCTGTGCCTGTGCAGCTGGGAGGTGGTATACGGAGTCTGAGTACCGTGAGTGAGGCGATTGGTCAAGGAGTTGATAGAGTCATGATTGGCACCGCTGCAACTAACAAAGTCCTGATAAAAAATTTATGTCAAAATGTTGACACCGAAAGATTTTTAGTAAGCGTTGATGTCAGAGACGATGAAGTTGTTGTAGATGGATGGACTAAATCAACCGGCAAGAGCAGTCTAGATTTAATTGCTGAACTTGAATCTATGGGAGTCAGACGGATTATGTATACTGATACAAATCGAGATGGAACGTTAACTGAACCAAACTATAATGCCATAGAAACCATCGTGTCTTTATATGATCTAAAAATCATAGTTGCTGGTGGAATTTCTACCGTAGATCAGTTAATTCGTTTATCAGCATATGATATTGAAGGCGCGGTTGTAGGCCGCGCCCTGTATACTGGAGACATCGAACTGTCATATGCTATAAAAGCTATGCAATCAAAATAACTAGTAGGTATAAATTTGCCACGAAAATATAATGCTAAACAAAAAGAATATTTGTTGTCTCCAGACAGAGTCAAAACTTTAGATACGCATCGGGTAATGTCATTTTTACCTTTGATGGTTTATCAAGATGTTGCAGATGTAGGAAGTGGTCCAGGCTACTTTTCTATTCCTTTGGCGAAATTTTTATTTGACGGACAGTTATTAGCTTTGGATATTCACAAACAAATGTTGCAAGCTGTTGATGAAGCTGCTGATAAGTTGAAGTTGAGCAACATTACTACCATGCAGTCTACTGAAGCTAAACTTATGTTAACTAAAGACTCAGTTGATGGAGCTCTTTTATCTTTTATTCTTAGTGATACAGCCAAACCTGAAAAGGTGTTGAAAGACACTAAAAGTGCCGTTAGAAATGGTGGCTGGATGGCAATCATTGAGTGGAAAAATCATGGATTGCAGGATGGTCCGAAGAAGACAGACTTTACTGGTGAGAGCCAGTTTAAATCTATGGCTTTGAAAAGTGGTTTTAGGTTTACTGGACGGTACCATGTAAGTGAATCACATTACATGCTAGTTTTCTCGACTTGAGTAAAAGTTTTTTGAGCTAAAACTAATCTGGATCCCAAAATGTTAACTAAAAGAATAATTCCATGCCTGGATGTAGATCAAGGCAAAGTTGTAAAGGGCGTCAACTTTGTTAATTTGAAAGATGCTGGTGATCCTGTTGAACTAGCATCGTTTTATAATCAACAAGGCGCTGATGAATTAGTTTTCTTAGATATTACTGCGAGTTCTGATGACAGAAAAACTATGATTAACGTGGTTGAACGCGTTTCTCAAAAAGTATTTATTCCATTAACTGTTGGCGGAGGTATCAGATCCGTGAGTGATGTGAGAGTAATGCTCGAATCTGGTGCAGATAAAGTATCGCTTAATACAGCAGCTGTTTTGGACCCAAATTTAATAAAAGAATCATCTGAACATTTTGGAAATCAATGTATTGTTGTGGCCGTTGATGCTCGGCGTATTGATAGAGAGAGTGAAATTAATTTGGAACAGGACTCGGGTTTATTTATTAATCCAGGTCTATCAATTGAAAAGTCTACTAAATGGGAAGTTGTCATTTACGGGGGGCGTAAGAGAACAGGTATAGATGTGCTTAAATGGATAAAGTTTGTGACTGAGTTAGGTGCTGGCGAACTGCTTGTAACTTCGATGGATTCAGATGGCATGCAACATGGATATGACATTGAGTTACTATCTAAGATATCCGAACTAGTTTCTGTGCCAGTGATTGCTAGCGGTGGAGCGGGAAACCTCGACCACCTGTGTGATGCAATTATAGATGGTAAGGCGGATGCTGTTTTAGCAGCGAGCATATTTCATTTTGGAACATACAGTATTAAAGAAGCAAAACAACATATGGAAAGCAAAGGAATACCGATAAGGTTATAAAAGACTTTTGCAATCTTAGTTATGATTACTTAAGGAACGCAATGAAATGATAAAACTCAATCAAAACGGAACAATACCGGGAATCGTGCAAGATCACAAAACAGGAGATATTTTAATGATGGGATGGATGACTAGAGAATCTCTTGAGCGCACACTCGATTCTAGTGAGGTATGGTTTTATAGCAGGAGCCGTAACGAGTTATGGAAGAAGGGGCAAACATCAGGAAATTCATTAAAAGTAATTAGTATTGTCACAGATTGTGACTCTGACGCTTTATTGATTAAGGCAGAAGCAACTGGGCCCGTCTGCCATACTGGAGAGCAAAGTTGTTTCCATTCTGAACCTATTAACAATATATCTGAAATAAAAAGAGAGAATGTAGGACCAGGAATTTTACAAGAGTTATATTCAGTGATCCAAGATAGGAAAGATTCAAAGGATCCTAATAGTTATACAGTTGATCTGTTTGAACAAGGTGTAGAGCGAATAGGTCAAAAAGTTGTCGAAGAAGCGGGTGAAACCGCTATAGCAGCGGCAGTAGGGAAGTCTGATCAGTTACCCGAAGAGGTTGCTGATCTTTGGTATCACACTTTAGTTTTAATAGCCGCCTCAGGAATCAACTTAAATGTTGTCTGGCAGATTCTTGCATCTCGTCGTGGCTGATAGCTTCCTGCATTGCAACAATAGCCACCTCTATTTGATCTGGGTCAGGTTTCCTTGTAGTGAGTCCTTGAAGAACTAGCCCAGGAACAGCAATCATTTTTGCTATTGGATTGCTTGAATAAATTCCACTTAGCCTAATAGTTTCATAACTTGCTGCTGCTATTGCGGGTATTAAAACAATTCGTGACGTTATAAGCCACCACAATGGGTCTCTTGGGATGAATGCGAATACTATTATCGCTACCAACATGACCACTAACAAAAATGCGGTTCCACACCTTGGGTGAGCAGTTGGGTATTTGGACACAGATTCAGTCGTTAGTTTTTCACCATTTTCGTAAGCATGAACCGCCATATGTTCGGCACCATGGTACATAAATACTCTACGTATGTCCTCAGTTCGACCAATTACTATGACGTATAAAAGGAAAAGCACTAATCTGATTACACCCTCTACTATATTTGCTAATAAGTTAGAGTCAACTAGACTTTCAAAACCTTTGCTAGCAAATACAGGAAGCAAGAAGAAGAATCCGATCGCGAAAGCTAGTGAAAGAATCAACATTAAAGCTATCGATCCTTTGCCAAATTCTTCGTCTTCACCCGCAGCGATATTGGCTGAATAAGTTAGTGCACGCATACCGATTGCTAGTGTTTCAGCCATTACTAAAATGCCTCGAACAAAAGGTATTTTTCTAATAAAGCTATTAAACCAGGAATTTACAGGAACTGTGTGTGTCGAAATTGTGCCTTTAGGGTTTCTAACTGCTACCGAGACTATATGCATGCCCCGGATCATAACTCCCTCTATTACTGCTTGGCCGCCATAGATTATTTTTTGATCCATAATTCTGTTGGGCTAGATGATGTACAGTTTATAAAATTTATAATGAGGCAATAATTTCAGCTCAAGCGTCAACTGAGGTTATATCGGCGCTTCATTCTATCAACGCGCCCTTCTGTATCAACAATACGCTGTTCACCTGTGTAAAACGGATGACATTTATTGCACAATTCCACTTTAAGTTCAGGTTTTGTTGAACCGGTAGTAAATACTTCTCCACATGAGCAGACTACTTTGGCTGCTCTGTGATATTCAGGATGGATTCCTTGTTTCATGATTGATCACTTGTAAATTTATTTCATTGATGGATTTTAGTTTGAACGGTTAATGTTTATGCGTAGACACTAACACGTTTTTTATCTTTGGTGTCATGTTCAAATTTTATGCTTCCATCTATCAGAGCATAAAGTGTATGATCTCTTCCTATACCAACGTTGTTGCCAGGTCGAATTTTGGTGCCACGTTGACGCACAATTATTGAACCGGCGGTTGCAAACTGCTGATCGTATAGTTTTATACCCAGTCTTTTGCCTGCGCTATCTCGCCCGTTACGTGTACTTCCAGCTCCCTTTTTATGTGCCATGGTAGCACTCCTAATTCACTTACGTATTAATGTTGATTTATGAAATTTCAGTTATTTTCAAATCAGTATAAGGCTGCCTATGACCGTTCTTTCTTCGGTACCTAGTCTTGGCCTTATATTTGAAGACTATTATTTTTTTATCTCTGCCACTAGCAACTATTGTGGCGGTAACTGAATGGTTGTCGATTAATGGTTCACCAAATGTGGCAGTGCCATTTATAGATGTCATTAAAACTTCATCTAAAATTACCACGTCACCCTCATCTCCGGGCAAAGTTTCTACTCGGATTAAATCACCAGGACTTACCCTGTATTGTTTTCCACCTGTTTTTACTATGGCATAGTCGGACAACGTAATTACTCCAGGAAATGTAAAATTGACTTTTCAGTTTCAGTGATTTGTCTAAAATCTATTCAAACTTTAATTTTAGAATTCTGAATAGCTCTTGGTCAAGCTAAACCAAGGCTAAATCTTAACTATTCGATAAATATTAAAATCCTTTTATGGGGTATATGGACCCAATTTATGCGAGGTCAAATACTTTCTTAGGAAACCACTGTTTCATCAATTCTTTGTACTTAAGCAATGCAATCAATTCACCTTCACATGAATATGCTCTAATAAATTCATTGTCAATGCCTGCTGGAAGGCCTAGTTCTATTGATAGAGATTGTCCCGTTCTAACCAAATCCAAATGACTGTCATCAATTACTACTTTTTTCAAATGTTGTAATGCTGAGTCAGGGGCGCGTAATATTTCTTTATAATTACCATTTGTTAGTATTTCCCTTGCTGCTTCTAGAGAAAAGCAGTCTTCTAACGAGAATGGACCAGTTCTAATCCTTCTAAGAGTTTTTAAGTGGGCTCCAGTACCTAATATTTCACCTATGTCATGTGCTAAAGACCTCATATAAAAACCTTTGCCACATCTAACGAAAATAGTAGCAAAAGGCTCTTCATAAGATTCGAGTTTTATTTCGAATGCATCTACTAACCTGGGCTCCACAATGACATTCTCACCTTTTCTAGCCATGTCATATAGCCGTCTGCCATCTTTTTTGAGAGCGCTATAAATTGGCGGAGTTTGCTCGACTCGCCCCAAGAAACCACTTAAGGCTGACTGAATATCCAGGTAACTAATAGATTCTGTTGATTTAATTGATTTTGTTTCGCCAAGACTATCGTACGTATCGGTTTCGGTTCCAAGTTCAACTAAGCCCGTGTATTCTTTTGTTGAGTCCATCAAAAATTCAGTTAATCGTGTAGCTTGACCAATACAAATTGGAATTACTCCGGTTGCAAAAGGATCTAACGTTCCGGTGTGCCCAACTTTTTTTTGTTGAACAACTTTTTTTATTTGTCGAACAACATCCATTGAAGTTATGCCATACGGCTTGTCGATAGGCAAAATGCCATGTATTGAAGCTCGGTTAAATCCGATTTTTTTCGTCGTCATTTCCAGTCACTATTTGACTAATTTTTTGAGTTAACAAAGATCCATCTGAAATCGAATTATCAATACGGAATTTTAATGCAGGAGTAGACTTGAAGTTTAATTTATTTGAAATATTTTTTGATATGAAACCGGATGCGTTATTTAAAGCTTTGATGGTAGATCTTTTAGTGTCTGTATCACCGTAAATACTGATATATACTTTTGCAGATCTCAGGTCCTTTGCAGTATCAACATCTAACACGCTAACTATCGAAGCAAGCCTCGGGTCTTTTAGAACTGTTGAAATTACGGAACTTATTTCTTGTCGAAGAGTGGAATTTACCCTGTCGATACGCCATGACATTTGATTAGGCCTAACTCGTTATTATTTTCTGCTGACTTGTTCGGAGAGATGCGCTTCTAATATATCTCCCTCTTCAAATTCATTGAAGCCATTTATTAGAACTCCACCCTCATTTCCATTAGCTACTTCTTTGACATCATTTTTAAAATGTTTGAGGCTGATAATAGACCCTTCATGTAGCTGTTCACCGTTGCGGATTACATGAATTGTTGCTTCACGTGTGATTTTCCCCTTGCTGACATAAAAACCAGCTATAGTTCCTTTACGACCAATATCAAACGTTTCTCGAACTGCAGCTTCACCTTCAACAACGTCTTTAAATACCGGTTCAAGTAGACCTCGTAGAGCTTTCTCCACATCATCAGTTAAGTCGTAAATCACTTTGTAAGTTCTTATTTCAATTCCCTCTTGGGATGCAAGGGCTGAAGCTCCAGGTTGCATTTCAGAATTGAATCCAATTATCACTGCGTCTGATGCCGAAGCCAACATTACATCGTTTTCAGTAATACCTCCTGCTGAGGCACGTATAATTTTTATTTTTGATTGCTCATCACTTAATGTGTTCAGCATATTTAAAACCGCATCAACACTACCTTGAACATCTGTCTTGATAATCAAGTTCATATACTTTGTCACACCCGATTCCATGCGACTATAAGCATCTTCCAGAGTTGTTGTCTGATACTCTTGCGTTTGTTGGTGTTCTAATACCATTTGTTTTGCAGTTTTTTCGTCAGGGGCAACATTAAATATGTCTCCTGCTTCAGGCAAGCCAGAAATGCCAAGTATCTCGACTGGAGTAGATGGTCCTGCATTATCAATTTTGGATCCTTGATCATCTAGCATCGCTTTGACTCTGCCTCGTAAATCACGGATGGTTATATGATCACCAACTTTGAGCGTGCCTGTTTGGATAAGTGCTGTGGCAACTGGGCCACGGCGCTTGTCTAGTCTTGCTTCTACCACAACTCCGGTTGCTAATTTGTCAGGATTTCCTTTTAATTCGGCCATCTCTGATAATAATTGAAGGTTTTCAAGCAAGTCGGGTATTCCCTCTTCTTTTGTTGCCGATACGGGCACGCTGATAATATCGCCACCCCAGTCTTCTACAAGCAAATCTCTCTCTGAAAGCTGTCTTTTTATTTTCTCAGGATCTGCTTCTGGCTTATCCATTTTGTTTATACATACCAACATTGGTACACCCGCAGCTGTTATGTGGTCGATAGCCTCCTGGGTTTGGGGCATTAGTCCGTCATCAGCAGCCACCACCAGAACGGCTATGTCGGTCACCTGTGCGCCACGTGCTCTCATCGCAGTAAAGGCTTCGTGTCCAGGTGTGTCTAGAAACGTAATTAGTTTGTCATTGTGCTCAACCTGATATGCTCCAATGTGTTGAGTGATTCCGCCAGCTTCAGCATCTACGACTTTTGTTTTTCTAATTGCATCTAGTATCGTGGTTTTACCATGATCAACGTGACCTAAGATGGTAACGACAGGTGGGCGACCAACTAAATCTTTTGCATCATCGACTTCATTTGACGGAACTATTGATGTGGCATCATGAGTTTCTTCCGCAGGTTCATATACGTCGAATCCAAAAGATTCGGCTACATCTGCTGCAAGTTCAAACTCTAAAACATCATTAATGGTGTACATGTGGCCTAGACGCATAAGTTGTTTGATTAGATCTATAGAACCTATTTGCATCATGTCTGCCAAACCTGCAACCGTAATGGCATTAGGAATTTCCAAAGCAGGAGGTTCAGCCTGTGATACTGGCTGATCAACCGAAACATTTTGATTTGATTCGGAATTTTCTGTAGTTTCTTTAACTGTTTTTTTTACCATTTTTTGAGCTTATTTACTAACCAACTTTCTTAGTTGTTCTGATACAGAAGCCGTACTCTCTTTCGTTACTAATGTTTTTAGACTATAGGATAACTTACCAGCATCAAGTTCTGACAGTCTACAATCTTTAGATAAACAGATATATATTCCTCTGCCATCAAGGCGTGATTCTAAATCCAATTTCACTTCACCGCCTAGAGCTGCCAACCTAATCATACTTCGTTTCGGATTTTTGCTCTTGCAAATTATGCAAGTTCGCTTTGGAAGCTTCTTGACGATAGTCACTATCACCACCTAATTTAGCCCAGCCTTATTAGAAGTTTATTTTTTACGAGCAGTTTTGTTCGTTCTGGGCCTGCGTTTTCTCGTTCCTCTTCGCTTAGCAGGACCATTTTTAAATAGCTCTTCAATGTCTTCAGCGAATCTTATCTGGCCTGGGTCCACAGGAGCAGAAGGTTTACGTATGTTCCAGACTTCCTCTGACAGCTCTGCAGCCGATTGTACAGGCTCAAGGGACTCATCCTCAGTTTCTGTGTCTTCCTGTTCGCCAGATGCTTCAGCGACAGCAGCGATAAGTTCTTTCTCTTCACTAGAACCCTTTGTTGTTGACACTGTATCTTCAACTATCTCAGTATCACTAGTTTCTGCAACATCAGTCGACTCAACAACTTCATCTCCATCATCCTGTACAGGAGTCTCTTCTTCTTGAGCTTCTTTGGCTTCTGTAATCGATGTTTCTTCTACAGCTTCGGTCAGTTCAGGGGTCACAGGTTTTTCTTTAGAAACCTTTGTCGTAGTGACCGGCTCTAAAGGTTCTTCGCCAGCAACTTCCACATCGCTTTTAATGTCAACTTTCCAACCCGTTAGCTTCGCGGCCAGTCTGGCGTTTTGACCCTCTTTGCCTATTGCAAGTGAAAGAGTATTTTCTGGTACCACCGCGGTTGCCGATAAATCATCTTGGACAAGGTCAACTCTCAAAACCTGTGATGGACTAAGAGCCTGAGAAATAAATACTATTGGATTTTCATCCCATTGAACAACATCAATTTTTTCACCATGCAATTCATTTACAATGTTTTGAATTCTTATTCCTCTAAGCCCCACACATGATCCCACAGGATCTACGCCTTCTTGACTGGCAAAAACGGCAACTTTGCTTCGTGCTCCCGGTTCCCTGGCGATCGCTTTTATCTCAACAGACCCGTTGTATATTTCTGGAACTTCCATTTCAAACAATCGTTTTAGAAGGGCATCATCCGCTCGAGAGATTATTAACTCAGGGCCTTTAACAGACCTTTCTAAAGACTTTAGAAGCACCTTAATTTTTTGACCAACACGATACCGTTCAGATTGTATTTGTTCAGATAAGGGTAAAATTGCTTCAGCTCTACCCATTTCACAGACTACTTGCTTTGAGTCAATTCGTTGTACGTTGACGGTGTATACTTCACCTTCTTTGTCAGCATATTCTTCGTATACTAGCTCTCTTTCAGCTTCTCGTAGTCTTTGTAGTACAACTTGTTTAGCAGTTTGAGCTGCAATCCTGCCTGCACTGGCAGGTAGTTTTTCATAAGCCACGTTATCACCGACTTCAATATCGGCTTGATATTTCTTTGCGTCCTCTAGAGTGATTTCAAGAAGATCATTTTCGACTTCATCGACCACTTTTTTGAGCAGATAAACGCTAACATCACCAGTGCCTGGATCTAGCTTCACAGAAATTTCCTGGCCCGTGGCTATACTGTCTTTACGAAATGCGGACACTAATGCAGCTTCAATTGCCGACAATACAATGTCTCTAGGCAAGTTTCTTTCAGCTGCAAGCTGAGTTAATGCGATTAAGAAATCACTTTTCATTTTTATACAATTGCCCCATTAATTAAGAAAAGTGGGGTTTGGCCCCACTTTTTCCACCGTCATTAAGTTATAAAAGTTGTACTGCAAGTATACCAAGAAGGATTGCCAGTAACAATATATCCATTCATCAAAAATAGAGTAATAATTGCAATAAACAAGTAGTATTTATAACTAATGAAATTATCACGAAACATGTCAATCATTGTTCTTTTGTTTGCCATCTTGTTTTCAGTAAGTTGCAGTAGTAGAGATTCTGAATCAATTTTGGTGTTTGCAGCTGCCAGTCTTGGAGATGCACTTAAATCTATAAAAACATCTTATGAAATGGAACATGGAGCTGAAATAATATTTAGTTTCGGAGGGTCGCAAAAACTTGCTAGACAGATATCGCTGGGAGCAAACCCAGATGTAATATTGTCTGCTGGAGTCGCACCAATAGAGTTTCTTGAAGCTAGAAGTTTGCTCGTTCAAAACCGATACAATGTGCTAACTAATCAACTCGTTGTCGTTGCCCATAGCGATTTTCAGGATCGAATACAAACACTAGAAGATTTAAAGGCAAATGAAATTGCAAGAATCGCGGTAGCTGATCCCGATACCGCGCCTGCAGGGATATATGCAATACAGGCCCTTAATAACCTTGATTTAGATCAAAGTTTATCTTCAAAAATAGTTACAGGCGAAAACGTCAGGATAGCACTTACATATGTCGAGCGCGGCAATGCAAATGTAGGAATTGTGTACCGCACCGACGCTATACTTGCGGAGGATTTGTCCGTTTTGGATATAATCCCTTTGGAAACTTATGATCAAGTTTTGTACGTTGCGGCTATAACCAAATCAACTCTCAACACAGGAGAAGCTGTGAGATTTTGTGAATTTTTGCTATCGGAAAAGGCACGCGCTATCTTTGCGGATCACGGGTTTTCGTTCCCTTAGCACGCTAGTACTATTAATATGCGTGACATTTAATCGCTATGTATTTAGAAATTATATTACTTTCATTCCAGGTTTCTATAATTGCAACACTGATGAATATTATCCCAGCTGTTGGGGTGGGATGGTTTCTTGTTAAACGCAAGACGCCAGTAAATTTCATAATAGACTTGATAGTTTCATTACCTTTGGCTTTGCCGCCTGTGATTATTGGGTTCTTTTTGCTTACCAGTTTGAGTAATTCCAGCCCACTTGGTCAATTAAGTCAAATCATATTTGGTAAGGACATTGTTTTTACATGGTTTGCTGCGGCTATAGCATCGGCGGTTGTATCATTTCCGCTTATGGTTAGATCTATCATGGTAGGAATTGCTGATGTGGATACCCGCCTTGAGCAAAGTGCGAGAATTTTAGGAGCTGGAGCCTGGAGGGTATTCTTTACTATAACAGTGCCGTTGGCTTACAAGGGGATGCTGGCAGGTCTATTAATCGGATTTGTTAGGGCATTCAGCGAATTCGGTGCGACCGTTGTTGTTGCTGGGTCTATCTCGGGTTCGACTGAAACCTTGCCCGTGGCAATTTATGGGCGAATACTCACTGGAAAAGATAACGAGGTTTTGGAACTGATTGGGATTAGCATCTTATTCGCTGTGGTCACTTTGCTAATTCATAATTGGTTGATGAACAAGTATAGCTATAGGGAGAGCAAATAGGCATGGTCAGAGACCATCAACATAATTTAATAGGGACATTTTCTATTAAGAAAAAGTATAAGACTTTTAATCTTTCAATTGAAGCCGATTTAAAGTCAGGGGTTACTGCTGTTTTCGGCAATTCAGGAAGTGGAAAAACATCTTTGTTGAATTGTTTGTCGGGGCTAATGCACCCAGATGAAGGACATCTTTTTTTGCAAGGCGAGGAGTTATTTAACTCTGAATCGAAAATTAATGTTAAACCAGAAAACAGAAGAATTGGATATGTGCTGCAGGATTCCCTGATATTCCCCCACCTTTCTGTGTTGGACAATATTAATTATGGATACAAGCTTGTAGAGAATGACAATAGGAAAATTTACCCTAATGACCTAATTAAAATTATGGGACTATCCGAAATTTTAGATCGGCAGCCAACAGAGCTTTCAGGTGGCGAGGCAAGACGGGTAGCTATAGCGAGGGCTTTGGCAATATCCCCAAAGATATTAATGCTAGATGAGCCTATGCAAGGTCTAGATTTCGGAGTTAGAGGTTCCATAATCAGGTATCTGACGCGAATTAAGAACGAATTGAATATACATATGATATTAGTATCTCACTCGATTTCTGAGGTTTTCGCTCTTGCACAGCATGTAATTCTCCTCGATAACGGAGAAAAGATGGCTGAAGGCTCGGTGCAGGAAATATTGTCCAGCCAAGGATCAACACAAGTGATCGATATGTCAGAATTAGAAAATGTTTTTGAAGCAACCGTGATAGACAATGGTCAAGACTCTGGAATTGGCATCATTTTGTTGAACGACCTAGAGTTGGAAGTTCCTGCGTTTAGAGCTAAAACAGGATCGCAAGCCACTGTTTCTATTAGGGCCTCAGACATCATTATTTCAAAGAGTTCTCCTCAAGGGTTGAGTGCACGAAATGTAATAAAAGGCGTTGTAAAAGAAATAGCTGACTCAGCTTCTCTTTCAGTTATTTATGTTGATATTGGGACATTACTGATAGTAGAGATTACTACTAGGTCTTTGGCTGAATTAGGTTTAACGCCAGGTTTGGAAGTTCATTTGATAATAAAAGCCAATTCGATAGGTGTGGCAGAAATAAACTAATTTGATGCTAAAAACTAATGCGTTAAGCGATAACAGGTTAAAGTGGTGTAAAGTATTAATTACTGAACGATTTATTTGTGGTTGGTGATTTGCATAAATATTTAGCTAGATTAGATCTATCGATGAGGGAAACTCGCAGTTTGATCTGTGTCGGTTTAGATCCAGTTATCTCAAAACTACCGATTACGGACATTACTAAGTTTAATTGCGAAATTATAAATTCCACAGCTGATCATGTGTGCGCATATAAGCCAAACCTTGCATTTTACGAGTCCATTGGCATTGAAGGGTTAAGACATCTTGAGGCTACCGTGGAACATATACGTAGACGAGCTCCTAATGCAGTTATTATCGGAGATGGAAAGCGTGGGGATATTGCTAGCACTAGTGAAGCATATTCAAAAGCAATGTTTGATCTATGGGGGTTTGATGCAACAACTGTTAATGCTTATGGAGGCATGGAATCCTTGGAACCATTCTTTCAATATGAAGATAAGGGTGTTTATATTTGGTGTCGATCATCGAATCCGGGCGCAGTTGAATTCCAAGATTTATTTGTAAAAAGAGACAATAACGAACCTGTCAAGTTGTTTGAGCATATTGCGTTGAGTTCAACCAGATGGGAGTCTAAAGCGATGATAGGCTTGGTTGCAGGAGCACCTTACCCTGGAGAGTTGCAGGGGTTACGAAAAATCGCGCCTAACACCCCAATTTTAGCTCCCGGTATAGGGGCACAAGGTGGAGATTTGAAATCAGTAATTAAACACGGGGTTGATAAGTCAGGAAGAGGTTTGATGATTAATTCATCGAGATCAATTTTATATGCATCACATTCAGCTAATGGTTACGGAAGCGCAGCCAATATGGCTGTAATTAAACTAAAGGATGACATAAACAAACTTCTCTGTGAGAATGGATTTGAGTGGTAGGCTTTTTCGTCTACCCTGACAAACACAGTTTTCGTTGACACTGGAGAAAAGTCAACTTTAGAATTGTAAACACATAGATCGATAAATTGTTCGGAAATTATTGTAATCAAATGCAGTGATATATGGCTTAAGGAGAATGTTTTTTGCGCGAAATGTTAATTGATAGCATTAGAGTAAGCTTAATGAATTATCAGAGAGTGGTTATTCTTAAGGCAAAAGATGCGGATCGATATCTTCCAATCTGGATTGGAGCTTCTGAAGCTGATGCTATAGCAGTTAAACTACAGGACGTAGCGATATCTAGGCCCCTCACTCATGATTTACTTGGCAGCGTAATTAATTCTCTGGGTGCTAAAGTTAACGGCATCGTTGTATCTGATCTTGATCAGGACACATTTTATGCCAAAGTTATACTAGCTATCGATGGAGACACTATGGAAGTTGATTCGCGCCCTAGTGATGCGATAGCGTTAGCCGTACGTACATCAGCGCCAATATTTGCTAATGAATCAGTGCTTGACAAGGCAGGTGTGGATATGGATGCAGAAACTGGAAAGCCGAAGCAGTTGAGTAATTCAAATCAGAGAGCTCCCTTAAGAGAAGAAGAGCTTAAAAGCTTATCTGCATTCACTGAATTTGTGTCAACTTTAGATTTGGATGATTTAGGTGAAACCAAATCTGATGAAGGAGATTCTGGGGATCAACCGGTGGAATCGTAAATGAGAACTGAGTGGCATAGAGAACAACCTCTTTACCGTAGTTTTTAGATTGTGATAAACTTTTCAATCGGAGCCAAATTGGTCACGGGACAACCTCTTAATTGGGAAGTTAAAACCTTTGTTCGATAAGGCAAAAGATTCAAGAAAAACCTATCTGGTTGCGAGACTTATCGGGATCGGCTGGTTCGTTGCAATTCTGATTGCAGGCGGGGCTTTCGGAGGTTATTTTTTGGATAGATTTGTCGGTTCGAGTCCTGGATTTACAATTGCTGGACTAATTCTGGGTTTGGCTTTATCGGTTTTTGGGATGTATAGGATGCTGACGGCGACTTTGGATAATTAGCCTTCAGGTTAAGAAGTTTAATAGATAAGGGTTACATAATTGAAATTGCTTAAAAAGCCAAAACTCCTAATCGCAATCATTGTGTTCGGATCTTTATTTATAGTTGGGCTTGCCGGAGGTGGTTTAGGAGATGCATTCGGTCTTGGATTCCTGGGAGCTCCATTAGCTGCTTTACAGTTGCCAGCAGAGCCAATTTCAAGCGATCCAAATATAGGCGGTTTCCATATAACTAATACGATGATCACAACGTGGATCACTATTGGTATTTTACTAATACTCGGATTTGTTGCGTCGAGAAAAATAAAAGAAGTTCCTAGTGGCTTTCAAAATATTTTTGAAGTAATTATTGAATATTTCCAGAAGTTGGGAGTAGGGATTTCGGGTAAACGCTCAGAGCAGTATATACCACTAGTTCTGACGATATTCCTATTCATACTCATTTCAAATTGGATCGGTATTCTTCCTGGATTTGGCACTATAGGTTGGATAGAAGACCCGCATCTAGCTATACATCATGCTGAAAAGAAGGATAAAGAGTTATCTAAAGTGAAACTCAATATATTTAATGGCAGTGGAAATGTTGGAGTATTAGGTTTCGGCTCTGTTTCAGAAACCATTACAGCAGAAGAGTGGGAACATGATCATGATATTGTCGAAGATGGAAAGCAGGCAGGAATACTGATTCCATTCCTTAGGTCCGCAAACACAGATATTAATACAACTTTAGCTATAGCTCTAGTTGCAATGTTTTTTGTTCACTTTTGGGCTCTGAGGACTCTGGGTTTCTTTTCTCACGCAGCAAAATATATTAACTTTAAGCAAGGGCCTATCTGGTTTGCGGTAGGTATATTGGAGCTAATCAGTGAAGTGGGCAGAGTGATCAGTTTCACATTTAGGTTGTTTGGAAATATCTTTGCAGGCGAGGTGTTGTTGTTTGCAATGGCATTCCTTATTCCTATTATTGGAATTATGCCATTTTTAGGACTAGAATTGTTCGTTGGTTTAATACAAGCATATGTTTTCTCCATGCTTACGCTAGTGTTTGCTAGTGTTGCTGGGGCGGCACATGGTGATCATTAGAATCGTATAGACAGATTAAATAAATAAACCTTAGGAGGTAACTGTTATGGAAGGTGATGTAGCTAGCTTAGGAGCAGGAATTGCTATGGGTGTCGGAGCGTTAGGCCCTGGCATCGGTATCGGTCTTTTAGCTTCAAGCGCAATGCAGTCTATTGGACGTAATCCAGAAGCTGCTGGTTTGATTCAGCAGAACATGATTTTGGCGATTGCGTTTACTGAAGCTATAGCTATCTATGCTTTGGTAGTCGCTATCATTATTAAATTCGTGTAATCAATTTAGCGGCCGAAAATTTCGGCCACACAGTCAAATTTTAGAAGGTATGTTATGGATGCACTAGGAATAAATCTGCCTGGTCTAGTAACGCAGCTCGTAAGCTTTGCGATACTGTTTGCCGTGTTATGGATGCTGTTGTATAAACCGATATCTAAAGCAATGGGAGATAGGTCAAAAAAGATACAAGATAGTCTAGAAGCTGCAGATAAGGCTCAAGCAGAGGCAAATTCATCGAGAGAAGCTATGGAAAAGCAAATTGCGGACTCTAGAGCCGAAGGGCAAAAGATGATCGCGAATGCTAAAGATATAGCGGATCGATTTAAAGAAGAAGAATTGGCTAAAGCAAGAGAAGAAATAAAAGCTGAGAAGCAGAGAGCTGAAGCTGATATTCAAAGAGAGCGTGATGCAGCGATAGATGGGCTTAGGCGAGAATTCGCATCTATTGTCGTAGATGCTGCGGAAAAAATTGTCGAAAAATCTCTAGATCAATCTAAGCATAAAGATCTGATAGATAAAGTTCTTGAGGAAAGTTCTACTTTGGGTGAAGACAATTAATTATGAATATTCAGCCAGTTTTGAGGAATAAATAAAAATGGCAGTTATCGTAACAAAACGGTTTTCGAAAGCAGCCTTTGATATTGCTACCAAAGAAGGGAAGTTAGATTCGTGGATTACTGACATGAATAAAATTAAAGACCTTCTTGATAACAAAGGATTGATAGAGTTTTTCAATTCCCCAAGATTGCCTTTACCAAAGAAACTGGAATTACTCGACACCTTAATTGATGGCAAAGTTGGAAGTTCCTCTCGGAACCTTGTGGCTTTGTTAATTGATAGAAATGGTGTCGACAAACTTGAAAGCATCATAGAAGAATTTCGGTCATTAATCGATGCTCAAAAAAATGTTGCGAGAGGGCAAATAATTTCAGCTATACCATTAAATGATAATCAATTGTCAGAAATAAGGGACGCTCTTCAGGGATATATCGGTAATGAATTGATTCTTACTAATACTGTAGACAAGTCGATAATAGGCGGAATGATCGCTCGTATCGGCGATAAATTAATAGACGCTTCTTTGCGGTACAAAATTACCAAAATGAGAAGCGATTTAGCGAGATAAAAATCAGGATAAATTTGGGAGAAAAAAATGGCAGGTAAGGGACAGGATATAGCGGCCGTAATAAAGAAACAAATTGAAGACTTTGGTAGTGATCTGACGCTTGTCGATGTTGGTACCGTTATTGAAGTGGGAGATGGAGTTGCTCGGATACATGGATTGTCAGGAGTAAGTTATTCTGAACTACTTGAATTTGAAGGTGGTATAACAGGTCTTGCTATGAACCTGGAAGAAGATTCTGTAGGAGCCGTGATTTTAGAAGATCCTCTATCAGTACAGGAAGGATCGGAAGTTCGAAGCACTGGGAAAATTATTGAAGTAGCGGTAGGTGAAAAGCTTATAGGACGAGTTGTAGATTCTCTAGGTGAGCCAATTGACGGTAAAGGACCCACAGGTGTTACTGAGACCATGCCTGCAGAGATTGTCGCCCCGGACGTAGCTTCAAGAAGCCCCGTAAACACCCCGGCGGCCACAGGCATCAAGGCCGTGGACGGCATGATACCAATAGGAAGAGGTCAGAGGGAACTAATAATTGGCGATAGGTCAACCGGTAAGTCGATGATTGCAATTGACACGATTATTAATCAGAAGGGTGGAGACTTAACTTGCGTATATGTTGCGATTGGACAAAAAGCTTCTAAAGTTGCGCAAACAGTGGCCATGTTGGACAAATTTGGAGCTATGGAGCACACAATTGTCGTTGCAGCAAACGCTGCTGATCCGGCTGCGATGCAGTATCTAGCTCCCTATGCTGGATGTGCTATGGCTGAATATTTTATGAATCAAGGTAAAGATGCACTTATTGTGTATGATGATTTAACTAAGCATGCTTGGGCGTACAGGCAAATGTCACTTTTGTTAAGGCGACCTCCTGGGCGTGAAGCATATCCTGGTGATGTTTTCTATCTACATAGCCGTCTTTTAGAGCGAGCTGCAAAGTTGGACGAAGCTAGCGGGGGAGGATCAATAACTGCTTTGCCTATTATTGAAACTACAGCAGGAGACGTTTCTGCTTATGTTCCAACAAATGTTATCTCAATTACTGACGGACAAATATACTTAGAGTCTGAATTATTTAACTCTGGTATAAGGCCAGCTATTAATGCTGGGTTATCCGTATCTCGAGTGGGTGGTTCTGCCCAGACTAAGGCAATGAAATCTGTAGCTGGTGGATTGCGAATCCAGCTGGCTCAATATAGAGAGTTAGCTACTTTCGCCCAGTTTGGTACCGAGGATTTGGATGAAGCCACAAGAAATCAGCTTTCTAGAGGGCAAAGAGCAGTTGAGATTTTAAAGCAAGATCAAAACAAACCTCTCACAGTCGCTGATCAGGTTATTGTGATGTATGCATTATCCAATGGATATTTGGATGAAATAGAGGTAGGAAAAATACAAGCTGCAGAGGAATCATTGGGCAGTTTTATGCAATCAAGTCATGTTGAGGTTGTAAATTCTATCAATGAATCCGGTGAATTAAGTGACGATGTTACCAAAAAGCTTGATAAAGCTTTAGAAGAATTTAAAAAGACTATGGTTGGTTAAAATTGGCTTCAGCGCAACAATTAAAACGTAGAATAAGAAGCGTCGATAACACTGCTAAGATAACGAAAGCTATGTCTATGATTGCCGCGTCTAAAATGACGCGAGCTCAACAAATGGCTTTGCAGGGACGCCCATATGCTGAACGTATGATGGGTTTGTTGTCAGACTTGGCTGCACAGCCACAATTTGAAGATGATCCGCATCCGTTATTGACACCTAGGGAGATAAGTAAGATAGGGGTTATTGTTATAACTCCAGATAGAGGTCTTACTGGCGGCTTAAATACATCGGTGAACCGGTTTGCTGCCCAACACATATTACAGTCAGGACATGATGCTGAAGTTGTTGCCGTGGGAAAGAAAGCGAGAGACTTTTTTGCCAGAACATCGAACCTTAAAGCGGTTTTTACAAATATTGGGGATCGTCCTTCAGTCGATGTTGTTACACCAATAGCTAAAGTTATGGTTGACGAGTACCTTGAAGGAAATATAGATGCTGTATTTGTCATTTACTCGAAATATATAAACACCACTGTGCAAAGGCCAGAATCAATAGCCCTATTACCTGTTCAGCCGGCTGAATTAGAGTCTAAAGATAAGGTTGGTTATATTTATGAGCCCGATTCTAGTGAAGTATTAAGTGAGTTGGTTCCGCGTTACATTGAACTGGAAATTTACCATTCAATATTGGAATCGATAGCAAGTGAACAGTCTGCACGAATGGTTGCCATGAGAAATGCCACCGATAATGCACTCGAAATGAAATCTGATTTAACGTTAGAAATGAATAAAGTAAGACAAGAATCTATTACTAGTGAGCTGCTGGATATTGTCGGTGGAGTAGCAGCTGTAGAGGCATAGAAAAATAATGAATTCTTTGATAGGAGAAATTGATGTCTAGTGGAAAGGTAAGCCAGGTAATTGGAACAGTAGTTGATGTGGAATTCCCAGCTGAGGAAATGCCAGCAATATTTAATTCCGTTGAAACAAAAATCGGTGATCAGCGCCTGGTACTCGAAGTTGAACAACATATTGGTAATAATCGTGTCAGATGTTTGGCAATGGGCCCTACTGAAGGCCTCACAAGAGGAGTTGAAGTAGTAGATACTGGTAGCCCTATATCTGTACCGGTTGGCGATCCTACTTTAGGTAGATTATTTAATACTCTGGGGGAAACACTCGACGGCTTAGACGAGATAAAAGATAGTGAAACATGGCCTATACATAGGCCCACCCCTTCATTTGAAGATCAAGCCACTGAGGTGGAGGTACTCGAGACAGGCGTGAAAGTCATGGATCTTATAACTCCATTTACTAAGGGAGGTAAAATTGGAACATTTGGTGGTGCTGGAGTTGGAAAGACGGTGATTATCCAGGAGTTAATAAGGAACATTGGCACGGAACACCAAGGCGTGTCTGTATTCGCTGGAGTGGGAGAAAGATCCCGTGAAGGTAATGACCTTTGGCATGAGATGCAGGAATCAGGCGTGATAGATAACACTGTTCTTGTTTTTGGACAAATGAATGAGCCTCCAGGAATCAGAGCCAGAGTCGCTTTAAGCGGGCTTACAATGGCAGAATATTTCAAAGAACAAAGAGGGCAAGATGTATTATTGTTCGTAGATAATATATACAGGTATATTTTGGCAGGGATGGAGGTTTCTGCACTGCTTGGACGAATGCCTTCAGCTGTAGGGTACCAGCCAACTTTGTCTACAGAAATGGGGGATTTGCAAGAAAGAATCACTTCTAGTAAATCGGGTTCAATAACATCCTTGCAGGCAATTTATGTTCCAGCAGACGACTATACTGATCCGGGTATCGTAACTACATTTGGTCATTTGGATGCTGTTGTCGCTTTAGAGAGATCAATCGCGGAGTTAGGTTTATATCCTGCGGTTGACCCGTTAACAAGTTTCTCAAGAATATTGGAGCCAGGTATTGTCGGGCAGGAACATTATGATGTTGCTCGGAATGTTCAGCAGGTCTTGCAGCGATACAGAGATTTGCAGGACATTATTGCTATTCTTGGAATGGAAGAATTATCTGATGAAGACAGGACGATAGTGGCTCGGGCTAGGAAGATACAGAGATTTTTATCTCAGCCATTTTTCGTTGGCGAAGTCTTTACTGGACGAGAAGGTAGATATGTTCCAATCAAGGAAACAGTGAGAGGATTCAAAGAGATCTTGGAAGGTAAGCATGATAATTTACCAGAACAGGCTTTGTATATGGTTGGAACAATTGATGAAGCAGTAGAAAATGCCGAGAAGATGAAATCGGAGAACAAGTAACTTGGCTACAATGCGTTTAGATATCATCACTGCTGAAAAGATAGTCTACTCAGATGAAGTTAGCAGTGTTGTTGCACCTGGGTCAGCAGGACAGTTAGGCATTTTGCCCAACCATGCCCCTTTGCTGACTTCATTGAAACCTGGAGAGTTGAAGGTTTTAAAGGAAGGAGAGGAATATATTATTGCTGTATCTGGCGGATTTCTCGAGGTGTTACGGAACGTTGTGACCATTTTAGCTGATACAGCTGAACGTGCTGAAGATATTGACTTCGAAAGAGCTGAAGCAGCTATGAAACGGGCTCAAGATAAGGTTAATTCATCTGATTCGGATATGGACCTCGAAAAGGCAATACAGGCATTAAAGAGATCTCAAGCTCGTGTCTATGTTTCAAAAAGAAAAAGAGCTTCTAAATCCAAAGCAAAGTAATAACTAGTAATTCTTTGTATTTGGTCTAATACAGAACTTAAATTACCGACGCTAT
>MDSV01004397.1_pt1 | contig 30453 bp, 29 predicted proteins | sample 810851 | NCBI WGS metagenome assembly MDSV01 (sample SAMN05326640, study PRJNA326480) | marine metagenome | isolation source: seawater | place: Atlantic Ocean: North East | collected 2012 | reverse complement strand
TGGTCCTCGCCCCCACGCGAGAGCTCGCCACGCAGATCGCCGCGACCATCGAGCCGCTGGCACATGCCGTCGGTCTTCGAGTCACCACCATCTTCGGCGGCGTCAGCCAGCGTCCGCAGGAGCAGGCGCTGCGCGCGGGCGTCGACATCGTCGTGGCCTGCCCCGGCCGTCTCGAAGACCTCATGAAGCAGCAGGTCGTGCGGCTCGACAGGGTCGAGGTGAGCGTGCTCGATGAGGCCGACCACATGGCCGACCTCGGCTTCCTCCCGGGCGTCACGCGGATCCTCGCCGCGACGCCTGCCGACGGTCAGCGCCTCCTGTTCAGCGCGACGCTCGACGGCGGCATCGATGTGCTCGCTCGCCGGTTCTTGTCCTCGCCGGTGAGCCACGAGGTCGACGAGTCGAGCGTCCCCGCGGGGGAGATGACCCACCGCGTGTTCTTGATCCCCGGAACTGAAGAGAAGACCGCGCTCATCCGCGAGCTCGCCTCGGGTCAGGGACGTCGCATCCTGTTCACGCGCACCAAGCACCAGGCCAAGAAGCTGGCCAAACAGCTCACCGCGGCAGGCATCCCCGCCGTCGACCTGCACGGAAACCTCTCGCAGAACGCGCGGGACCGGAACCTCGCCGCGTTCTCCGCGTCTCCCGAGAACGACGGCGTCCGGGTGCTGGTAGCGACGGATGTCGCAGCCCGCGGCGTGCACGTCGACCAGGTCGAGCTCGTCGTCCACGTGGATCCTCCCGTCGAGCACAAGGCGTACCTGCACCGGTCGGGTCGCACGGCACGCGCGGGTGCCGAGGGGACCGTCGTCACGGTCGGCCTCGAGGCTCAGCGCCGCGAGATCGCCCAGCTGCTCAAGAAGGCGGGTATCCAGGTCGACGCCGAGTCGGTGAAGGCATCGTCGGCAGCCGTCGACGAACTGGTCGGACCGCGCGCCGCTCACCGGATGCTGCCTGTGACCGCCCCCGCCGCGTCGACGCCTCGTGCCCGCTCTGGTGGGTCGGGCGGCGCTGTCCAGCGCTCTGGCGGCGGTGGACAGCGCTCCGGCGGCGGACAGCGCAGCGGCTCGGGTCGTGGCGCTCAGCCGGGACGCTCCGCGAAGCCCGGACACACGGCCAAGCCCACCCACGCCCACAATCCGCGTCACGCTGCCGACCAGGGGTCCGCGGCGGAGCGCAACCCGCAGCGGGCCGACGGTGCGCCCGCCCGACGTCGCCGCGGCTCGCGTGGTCGCGGCACCGGCCAGCGTCCTGCCGCGCAGTAAGCGCCGGGGCGCCCGCTCAGGGATCAGGTCTGACACGAGGGGTCGCGACACACCGCACACGCACAGCGTGATACGGCGTGTTGCGACCCCTCGCGCTTGACGCAGGGTCTGCAGAAGAGCGGCGCAAGAGCGCCTCAGATGTCGCTCGGCGTCCACTCCGAGACGACGCTCAGCTCTTCGAGCTCATCGTGGGTGAACTGCAGCGTCGCGCTCGCCAGCAGATCCGCGACGTGCTCGACGCGGGACGCGCTGGCGATCGGAGCGACAACGTGCGGCTGCTCGCGCAACCAGGCCAGCGAGACCGCGGCCATCGTGCTCGCGTGGGACGCGGCGATCCGCTCCACGACCTGCAGCACCTGAAGTCCCTGCGCAGTCGCATATTTCGCTGCACCCTTGGCCCGCGGCGATGCGCCACCGTCGGCATCCGGCGACCGGTACTTTCCGGTCAAGAAACCGCTGGCGAGGGCGTAGTACGGCAGGATGCCGAGGTCGAACTCCTCAGCGATCGGGGCGATCTCGCCCTCGACCTCGTTGCGGTGCACGAGGTTGTAGTGAGGCTGCAGCGCGACAGGCTGAGCAACGCCCAGATCGGCGGCGGTCAGCATCCATTCGCGCATGCGATCAGGCGTGAAGTTCGACAGGCCGATCGTGCGAACAAGGCCATCGTCGACGAGTTTTCCGAAAGCTGACACTGCTTCGGCCAGTGGAACCTCGGGGTCGTCATAGTGTGCGTAGTACAGGTCGATGGTCTCGACGCCAAGACGCTGCAGCGACGCTTCGGCGGCGCCGCGGATGTTCTTCAGGCCCGGGAAGTCGGGGTGACGGCTGACCTTGGTTGCGATGGTCAGCTCTGCGGACGGACGGGCAGCGAGCCAGGCGCCGATGATCCGCTCACTGTCGCCTCCGGTGTTGCCGGGAACCCACGCGCTGTAGCCGTCAGCGGTATCGACGAAGTCGCCGCCGCCCTCGGTGAACGCGTCGAGGATCGCGAAGCTCTCGTCTCGGTCGGCGGTCCAGCCGAACACATTGCCACCGAGGCAGAGCGGGAAGACGTCGAGGTCGCTGGTTCCGATGCGGGTCATGACTCCATCCTGGCACCGCCAGAACGTAAGGATTTTCTCATCGTGTCGTCGAGGTGGTGCCGCGGGCGCCATCGCTAGCGTGTGGCTCGCGACGCCCACCCCGAATCAGCGTCTGCACCCGAGAGGACACCATGATCGTTCGCTTCGCCCGTCCTGGCCTTGCCGTTCTCGCCCTACTGGGGCTCCTTGCTGGCATGCTGCTGTCCATCGTGCCTGCAGCGCGATCGGATGCCGTCTCCTGTGCTCCGGCGTGGTCGTCGGGAGAGACGTACGTCGGGGGAGACACGGCCAGCAAGGACGGCACCCAGTACAGGGCTAACTGGTGGACCAGAGGCGACGATCCCGTCACGAACAACGGCGTGACCGGTACCGGCCAGCCGTGGACCTCGATCGGTGCGTGCGGTGCGGCCACTCCCGCGCCCACGCCGACATCCGCACCGACAGCTTCGCCGACGCCGACGGGTGCGTGCGCCGTTGCGGCCTGGAGCGCGGGATCGACCTACGTCGCCGGCAATACTGCCACTCAAGGCGGCATCCTGTACCGAGCAAACTGGTGGTCGCGCGGCGATGATCCGGCGACCCACAACGGCGTCAGCGGGACTGGCCAGCCCTGGACCGCGCAGGGTCCGTGCGGCACCCCGAGCGCCTCGCCGACGCCGACCGCAACACCGACCGCCCCGCCGACGCCGACCGCAACACCGACCGCCCCGCCGAGCCCGACACCGACCTCTACTCCGTCGCCCACACCGACACCGACCGGTACGCCCGGCGTCGCACCCGACTTCGTTTTCAGTCCCTACAAGGACGTCACGGTCGGCATGAACTGGAACACCTCGGCAATGGGAACGGCTGTGGGTGGCTCCTCCCAGCCGCTCGTCGGTGCGAGCGGGCTGCTGGGCAGCGACGCGACCGACTTGGATGCCGTCACGCTGGCTTTCGCGACCGGAACCTGCGGAAGCGAGAACTGGGGCGGCGTTGCTGCCCAGGCTTTCGCCGATGCGAACATTCCCGCTCTGGCAGCGGCTGGCATCGACTACGTCGTCTCCACGGGCGGAGCGGCGGGGGCATTCCACTGTTCATCGGCCGCTGGGATGACCTCGTTCATCGAGCGGTACGCATCCGATCATCTCATCGGTGTCGACTTCGACATCGAGTCCGGGCAGTCGGCGTCCGACATCCGCGATCTTGTCGCGGCCGCGGCCGGCGTTCAGGACAGCTATCCGCAGTTGCGGTTCTCGTTCACGCTCGCGACTCTCGCGGCAAGCGATGGCAGCTACGGCGGATTGAACGCGACGGGCGCGACAACAGTCCGGGCAATTCAGGCTTCGAACCTTCGCAATTACACCGTGAACCTGATGGTGATGGACTACGGCGCCGCGGGGCCGGGGGTGTGTGTGGTCAGCGGCGGGATATGTGACATGGGCGCCTCGGCGATCCAGGCGGCGACGAACCTGCAGCACTCGTTTGGAGTTCCGACAGACAAGATCGAGCTCACGCCGATGATCGGCATGAACGACGTGCGCGATGAGATCTTCACACTCGCCGATGTGCAGACCGTCGCCGCGTATGCACAGTCCCAAGGGCTTGCCGGCATCCACTTCTGGTCCCTCGATCGCGACGTGCCCTGTTCGCCGCCGACCCCGTGGGTCTCGATCACCTGCAACTCGGTGGCCAGTGGCACCTCATCGCTGTCGTACACGAACGGATTCCTGGACGCGATCGGGTGACGGATGCGTGGCGAGGAGCTATCTGTCACGGCTGGCGCTCCTGACTCCGGCGGCTCTGTTCGGTAGCGTGTGAACGGTGAACGCACCCGTCGATCCGACAACCACGCCCGCCTGGTCCGCCCTCACCGATGCCGCATCCGGATTCGCCCCGGATCTGCGCGCCTGGTTCGACACCGACCCCGGTCGCGTCGAACGCCTGAGCCACCCTCTCGCCGACCTGCACGTCGACCTGTCGAAGAACCTCGTCACCGATGAGATCCTCGCCTTGCTCGTGCGGCTGGCCGAGCAGACCGGCGTTGCCGAGCGGTTCGCCCAGATGCTTGCCGGCGTGCACCTGAACACCTCTGAGGACCGCGCGGTGCTGCACACGGCGCTGCGCCGCCCGGCAGGTGAGACCCCCGCGCTCGTCGTCGATGGTCAGGATGTCGATACCGACGTGCACGCGGTTCTCGACGCGATGGATGCCTTCGCCAACCGCGTGCGGTCGGGGGAGTGGGTCGGTGTGACCGGCAAGAAGGTCACGCACGTCGTCAACATCGGCATCGGCGGCTCCGACCTCGGTCCCGTCATGGTCTACGAAGCTCTGCGTCCCTATGCAACAGCCGGGATCGAGGCACGGTTCGTCTCGAACATCGACCCGACCGACATGGCGCAGAAGACGGCGGACCTCGACCCCGAGACGACTCTGTTCATCGTCGCCTCCAAGACCTTCACAACCCTCGAGACCCTCACCAACGCGCGACTCGCGCGGGACTGGCTGTGGGCGGGGCTCACGGCATCCGGCGCCATCGACGGGTCGGATGCAGCCAAGACGGATGCCGTCGCGCACCACTTCGCCGCCGTATCGACCGCGCTCGACAAGGTCGCCGCCTTCGGGATCGACACCGACAACGCATTCGGCTTCTGGGACTGGGTGGGTGGCAGGTATTCGGTCGACTCGGCGATCGGACTCTCGCTCACGATCGCGCTCGGGCCGGATGCCTTCCGCGACCTGCTCGCGGGCTTCCACGCCGTCGACGTCCACGTCGCGACGACGCCGTTGGAGCGCAACGTCCCGGTCCTGATGGGCCTGCTCAACGTCTGGTACACGAACTTCCTCGGTGCGCAGACCCACGCGGTGCTTCCGTATGCTCAGCAACTGCATCGCTTCCCGGCGTACCTGCAGCAGTTGACGATGGAGTCCAACGGCAAGCGGGTGCGGTGGGACGGCTCACCGGTCGTCACCGATACCGGCGAGGTGTTCTGGGGTGAGCCCGGCACGAACGGGCAGCACGCGTTCTACCAGCTCATCCACCAGGGCACCCGGCTCATCCCCGCCGACTTCATCGCGTTCGTGAACCCGGCGTATCCGCTCGAAGACGGCGGTCGTGATGTCCACGGGCTCTTCCTCGCGAACTTCCTGGCCCAGACCAAGGCCCTTGCATTCGGCAAGACCGCCGAGGAGGTCGAGGCCGAAGGCTCGACCGGCGCCCTCGTCGCTGCGCGTACGTTCCCGGGTAACCGCCCGACGACGTCGATCTTCGCGCCCGCGCTGACGCCCTCGGTGCTCGGTCAACTCATCGCACTTTACGAACACATCGTGTTCACGCAAGGCACGATCTGGGGCATCAACTCGTTCGATCAGTGGGGTGTCGAGCTCGGCAAGCAACTCGCGCTGCAGATCGCTCCGGCGATCGAGGGCGATGCGGACGCCGTTGCAGCGCAGGATGCCTCGACTCGCGCGCTGCTGGAGTACTACCGCGAGCATCGCGAGGCAGTCCGCTCCCGCGAGGAATGAGTCACCCGATGCCCGCGCGCGGTCGTCGAACGGAGTGGCCGATCGTCGACCGTGTCGCATTGGTCGAGAACCTCGCACCTCGCTTCGACCGGATCCCCGCGCACGGGGTGTTCATCGTCGGCCAGGCTGGGGTCGGGAAGACCGTGCTGGCCCGCCAACTCGCCGACGCTGCGGCGGCGCCGGAGACGGTCACCGTCATCGGATTGAGCGCGCTGTCGGGCGTCTCGCTGGCTGCATGGGCTCCGACGCTCGCTACGAGGGGGCTGCCGGCCGATCCGCACCGCGCGGTCGCCGCGCTGGTGGCTGAACTCGGCGCGCATCCCGAGCAGCAGATCCTGCTCGTCGATGACGCACCCCGACTCGATTCGATCTCGGCGGCCGTGGTCTATCAGCTCGTGCGGGGGTTCGGTGTGCCGGCGATCCTGACGGCCCGTCTCGGTGAGCCCCTGCCCGATGGGATACGTCGGCTGCTGGACGAAGGGCTGGTCGAGCGCGTCGACGTCCCGGGACTGAGTTGGGACGAAGCCGTCGAACTGCTCGAGCGAAGGTTCGACGGGCAGGTCCGCCATGGTGACCTCGACAGGCTACTGTCCCGGACCGAAGGGAATCCGCTCTACATCCGCGCGCTCGTCGAGGCGGCAGTTCGCGACGGCGCGGTCCGTCTGTCGGACGGCGTCGTGGTGATCGAGGATGGTCGCACACCGCCCGAGCTGCTCGACGCGGTCACCCAGCGCCTGGAGGTTCTCGACCCCGCGGTCCACCGTGCCCTCCAGCTGGTCGCCCTCGTGCAGCCTATTCGCCGTGACGCCTTGCTTTCCGGGGCGATGACGACGCTCACCCCCGATGTGCTCGATCACCTCGAACTCAGCGGGCTCGTGGTCCACACCTCCGATGGTGATCTGCGGATCGCGCATCCTCTGATCGCTGAGGCACTCGAGCGTGACGACACGGCCGAGGACGTGTTCGCAGACAGCGTTGCGCTCCTGCGCTCACTCGAGGGTGACGCCGCGCGTCTGGCTGCGTGCCGGATCGAGTGGCGACGGGGCGAGCTCGACTCGACCGAAGCGGCGTGGGCGGCGGAGTATGCGTTCGCGACCGGCGATCTGGTGCACGCGGCGGAGTACGCGCATACCGCTGTGGGGGACCCGAGCGCGCCGATCCGCTTCCGAGGGCACGTCGTTCTGGCCGACGCCGCATCTCTCACGGGAGACCGGAGCCGGGCCGACGATTCGTTCATGAGTGCCGAGGAGTGTGCACGCCGCCCGGAGGAGTGGGCACGACTGGCCGCGCACCGGGGTGAGCACTTGGCGTTCCGGTGCTTCGAGGTCAGCGCTGCCATCGAACAGGCCGAACGCATCCGTCGTTCCTTGCCGCGTGAGTCCGTCTCGGGCACTGATGCCGATCTTCGGCTGTGGCGGGCGGTTCGGGGGGAAGCCTATCGCGCACCGCTGCCGGATGGGAGCTCGTCCCTCGGTCCTCCGGATGTCCGCATTCGAGAGGCGATGGCCGCCATCATGCACGAGTCGATGGCGGGCAGGACCGAGCTCGGGGATGAAGCCGAGCAGATCCTCCGCCGGCTCGGTGATCAACTGGGCCGACTCGACGCGAGCGCGGCGATGATGCTCGGCTTCGCCGAGTACATCGGGATGCTCTCGCGCGGCGAGGGCGAGAAGGCCGCCGAGTTCGCCACCGCGCGCCGCATCGACGCGGGAGAGGGCGTCGGGCTGTGGACCTGCACCCTGGCCGAACACCGTAGCTACAACGGGCGCCTGCGGGAGGCCAGCAGACTGGCCGCGCTCGCGGTCGACCAACTCCGTTGGCGTGACGGGATGGGAGTGCTGCCACTGGCTGTCGCTCTTCAGGCGGATGCCGCCGCCAAGGGCGGGGATCCGGGACGAGCGCGGCGGCTGCTCGACGCCCTGAGTCCTGACCAGCGGAACGAGCCGAAGGCACTCATGGTCATCGCCGAGGTGGAGGCGTGGCTGCTCGCGGACGACGGTGACGCTGAGGAAGCGGCCACTGTCGTCGAACGCGCGGCACGGCAGGCCATCGACGTCGGGTTCCGCCTTGTCGCCGCCATCTCGCTCGGACTGTGCCTCCGGTTGGGGGTGGTCGATCGCGCCGCCGCCATGCTGGAGGAGATCTGTCGGGATGTACCACCCGACTTCGGGCTCTACACGAGCCTGCGTGATGTGGCCGTCGCACTTCGTGAGCGTCGACCAGCGGCCGTCGTCGAGCCGGCAGCGCGGCTCGCGAGCGCGGGCATGCCTCCCACGGCGCTCGATGCCATCAGTCTTGCCCGCACAATGCGGCCCTCCAACGAGACCCGCTATCGGCTCGACCGGCTTTTCGGTGCGTGGGCGAGTGAGGTCGACGCGCCGCTGCGTCGTCGCCGCGAGAGCCCGGTTCTGTCCCGCCGTGAACTGGACGTCGCAGCCAGGGCCGCGGATCGGCAGCGGACGCGAGAGATCGCGCAGGCTTTGGGGATTTCCCCGTCGACCGTGAACAATCAGCTGAACTCGGTGTTCCGAAAGCTCGGCGTCTCGTCGCGTGATGAGCTGCGGGACGTGCTGGTCGAGCTCGGCCGCCCCACCGCCGGCGGGCAGACGTAGGTCGTGCCCTACCTCGAGCCGCGTCGGCTATCGAGCGATCACGTTGTAGCGGATCTCGGATGCGTCGTACCCGACCTGCAGCTGCCACGTCTCGTCCTCGAAGAAGCCGCTGGTACCGAGATCGGAGGTCGCGGTGTACTGCCCGCGGATCGTGTCCAGCAGCGCCGACCCCTCTCCCTCGCCGTCGGCGCAGCTGAACACGAGAGCGGCGGTCCCCCCGGATGCGGGGAATCCCGATCCGTATGTGCTGGCGCTCACGAGGTCGCAGGAGGGGACGGGAAGCTCGGAGGGCCACCCCTCGGGGTATGCGACTGTCACGACGGCGGAGGTGTCATCCGCATCGTCATCGGCTTCCTCCTGGTCGCTGGAGTCCTGCTCGACGGCGACGACCTCGCCGGCCGATTCCTCCTCGGCGGATGTCGAGGGGGATGTGGCTGCGCACCCGGCCAGAACGATCCCGGCGACGATTGCGGAGATGCCGATGAGGACGGGGCGATTCATGGGTTGCTCGATTCTGAGGGGCGGGTTCCCGGACGGCGGACGAGGAGAGTCTCCCGTCGGGGGCGCACTGTCGCAATGGGCATCAACTGCCCATTGCGACGGCGAGACCCCTGATCGACTCTCGTACACATGATCTGCGTCTCACGCCCCGCTGCGATCGCGGCACTCCTTCTCATCGCGGGCGCTCCGCTTCTTACCGGCTGCAGTGGAGGACTGGGCGAGCCGAGCCCCACACCGACGTTCGACGCGGCGGCCAGCGGCGTCGACGGTTCCGACGACACCGATGGTTCGGGAACCGGTGACGGCGGATCGACGGGGGGCACCGATGTAGCGGAGGCAGGTCTTGTCGACTGCGTCCCGGGCCAGTGGGTGCTGGATGAGATACAGGTGACGGCGTTCTACAGTGCCGTCGCCGCGTCGATCCCCGAGCTGGAGATCGTGCCGTTCGGGACGATCGGCCTGACACTCGGTGCCGACGGAGGATACTCCTACGCGCCTGACTACGGATTCGTGCTGAGTGTGAATGCCGGTCCCGTGACGATCGAGCCTCGCGCGGTGGTCACGGGTGGAGTCACCGGCTCCTGGCAGGTCGAGGGTGGCACTCTCGTGCTCACCGAGACAGACAGCTCGCTGACTGTCGACGCCCAGCTAGACGGTCAAGCGTTCGACGTCGGGGATCTGACCAACAGCCTCATCGAATCGAGCCCGATGCTCAGTTCTGCCGGCACGATCGCGTGCACGTCGACGACACTCACCGTGCCGTATCAGACGGGAAGCGGATCGGTGGATCTGCAGTGGGATCGGGTCTCGTAGGTCAGTCTGATCGTCGGGGTGATGTCCTCACGCCACGGCCTCGAGAATGCGAGACTGTAACGCGTGCCTGAGCCCGCTGCGCCGCATCCGACCGACCGCTACGTCGTCGCGACCGACGGAGCGTGCAAGGGCAACCCCGGTCCGGCTGGCTGGGCGTGGGTCGGTGAGGACGGCAACTGGGCCGCAGGGTCCCTGCCCGAAGGCACGAATAACATCGGAGAGTTGCTCGGGTTGCTCTACGCGATCACCGATCACGCGGATGTCACCGAGCTCATCATCCAGGCGGACTCGAAGTACGCGATCGACACTTACTCCTCGTGGATGGACGGTCACCGTCGACGCGGCTGGGTGACAAGCGCCAAGAAGCCCGTCGCGAACCGCGACATCCTGGAGCGTCTGATCGCAGCGCGCGACGCGCGACGTGCCTCGGGGATGCCCGACGTCGTACTCGAGCACGTCCGCGGGCACAGCGGCCACCGCCTCAACAGCTGGGCCGACGAGCGGGCGGTTCGCGCCTCCGAGCATGCGGCGAAGGGTGAGGCGCTCGTGTGGACGTCGCTGCGTGGTCTGGATCGCCTCGATGTCGCGACTGATCCGCCCCGCTCTGCGGCCGACCGCGCGCGCCGCTAGACAGGAGGGGTGCCGGCTGATCTGAGCGCTCGGTCGACCGGTCCACTTGCCGCATCGGCCGGCTCTGAAGGAAGCACGAGGCTGGCGATGACGCCGTGCCCGACCGTGGAGGAGATCTCGACGCGCCCCCCGTTGGCTTCGGCGAGGTCCTTGGCGATCGACAGGCCCAGCCCCGACCCGGCAGTATTCGTCGCCTCGGCGTGGGCGGTGCGGTAGAACCGCTCGGAGACGTGCGGAAGGTCCTTCGCTTCGATGCCGGGTCCGTCGTCGGAGACGACGATGCGAACTCCGGCAAGCGGGGTTTTCGCGTCCTGGGATGCGGCGATCACTTCTTCCTCGGCAAGGATCTGGATGGTTCCGTGCGTGGGTGTGAACTTCACCGCGTTGGAGATGAGGCTTCGCAGTGCCCGGGTGAGTTGTTGGCGTGACCCCCGCACGGTGCCGGCATGCGCGCTCACTGTGACGGTGAGGCCCCGGGCACGCGCGATGTCGTCGAACGGTTTCAGCGCGTCGGTGATCAGATCCCCGACGCGGATGACCTCAACGTCAAGATAGGCGGTGCGCGCGCGTTTGTCGCGGGCGGCGATCAGGAGGTCTTCGATGAGCTCTTGCAGGCGGTGGGCGTTGCGTGAGGCCACCGCAAGCCACTCTCGAGACTGCGCGGGCAGTTCGCCCGCCTCCTCGACCAATTCCAAGTATCCGGTCACACTCGTGATCGGCGTGCGAAGCTCGTGACTTGCTGTCGCGATGAAGTCGATCTGGCGCCGTTCAAGGTCGAGCTGTGCGGCGAGTGCCCTTGCGCGGTCTTGCTCTGCGGCGATCCTCACCTCGACCGCCCGGGCGTTCTCGGTGACATCGAGGAACTGGACCGACACACGTTCGGCGAGCCCCGCGATTCTCGACGCATCGACGCTGATCACGCGGCCGTCGGGGGTCGAGTGTGTGACGAGATGGCCCTCGCGCAGGCTCTCGGCCATGGCGCGCAGGAGCGGGCCCGCGCGCCATCGCCGGTCCGCGTCGATCTCAGAGCCGGCAATGGTGCGGGATGCCGTGTTGGACAGCAGTACTCTCCAGGCATCGCCTTCCTGCGCGACGACGAGAATGCCGACCCGCGAGTCGACGACGCCGCTCGTGACCAGCTCGGTCGTGCTCCGCGCGGAGCGGATGGCGGTGCGCAACTGGTAGCTCGCTGTCGACATGAACATGCTCGTACTGGCGACCATGAAGATGAAGAGAATCGTCAGAAGCGCGGACACCTCCGGAGTCAGACCCGCTCCCGCGAAGGGGCCGAGCCCGAGGACCGTCAGTGCCAGGACGATGACGCTCGCGATGAGCGTCTCGGTGTAGGCAGCTCGGATCGGGAAGCGGAATGCCGCCCACGCGATGATTCCCACCGGAAGGAAGGTCAGCGGCAGCCCTGAGCCGACGGTTGCGAGCACCACGAGGATGCCGGTGAGCACAAGTATTTGAGCGACGATCTCGCCTGCCGGAGTCGGCTGGCCGATGTGTGGCGGGAGGATCGCAAAGGGGGCGAGAAGAAGGATCGCCGCCGCGTGCGATGCCGCGGCGTGCGCACCGAGGAGCGCTGCGTCGGAAGCCGATTGTGCGAGGACCGTTCCCACCAACACCCCCAGGACGCTGGAGGCCGCGATCGTTGCGAGGGTGAACCGCCAGGCACCGCTCACCCGGTCCAGGACAAGACGGTGTCGAAGCCGGTAGTGGAGGAGGAGGGTGAACACGCCGGTTTCGATGGCGTTGGAGATGCCGAAGCAGACAGACACGGCCAGAGGACGTCCGGCCACAGCGTTGGCCGCTCCGGTGACCAGCGCCACCATCAGCACGAACGCCCACCACTGCCTCCGAGGCGTCCACAGGATGAACAGCACCGACACGCCGGCCGCGGGCCACCATGCGGCGACGCTGCCACCCTGGGGTGTCACCAGCACGCTGAGCTGGGAGAGGACGAAGATCGCGATGGCCGCGAGAATCCACATCCACCAGGGAAGCGCCTTCGCGGGCGCTGATCCTTGCGCGCTGTGCGGCGCAAGGAGACGGCCATCCATGAAGAAAACCTACCCCGCTCCTGCTCGAAGCGGCGGAGCCCACTCTGGCCCACACCGGTGCTTTCGGTATCCGGCCCGGCGGAGCAAGAAGCCGATGTCCAGGCGGGGCGTCTACTCGGTGTCGTTCCGCGTAGCCATGATGGTCCGAATGATCTCGAACTCGTCGGCCTGGGTCAGTCCCGCTCGCCGGGGGCGATCGACACCCCGCTTCAGCTCGTCTTCGAGCGTCCGGGTCACTGTCATCGCGAGTGGACGGGTTGTCCCGCCGGTGGAGCCGAAGGCGTCGGCGCGCCGCCTGGCGAACCCGGCGTATGCGGCAGGCAGCCACAGTGGCAGCGACCGCGGGCCCGCCCAGTAGCCAATATCCGAACCGGTCAGAGGGATCGCCGGGCCCGACGATGAGCCCAGGCCGGGCGATGAACAGCCGATCCCCGATGGCATCCACCGTCGCCCGCTCGGCGGCGACCTTCGCATCCGCATACTGAGAAAGGTCGCGCGGGTCCACGAGGTCAGCCGATTCATCGGCATCCGGCTCGTCGTTTCGCGCATAGACGGAAACGCTCGAGACGAGGGTCCAGTGGGCGGCGTCGTGTGAGAGCGCCCGAAGTGCGCCGGTCACGAGTTCGGGCGCGTACGAGAGCTCGATCACCTCATCCCACGGGCCGGTCACTTCGTCGTACGCCGAGGGCTGCGTGCGGTCGGCGCGGACGAGGCGCACGCCCGGGGGAGCGGATCCCGCGCTCCCTCGGGCAAGGCACACGACCTCAGCGCCCTGCTCGTGCCACGCCCGGGCGACCCGCGCTCCCAACCAGGCGGTGCCGCCCAGCACCAGCACCCGAGTCACGTCGTCAGCCAACCAGAGACGGACCGATCGATGTGTGTTGGTTCGCTGCGGGCTTACCGCGCTGAGTCAGGCAGTGACGGTGTCCCGCGTCGACTTCCAGCCCAGGGCCGGCGCCACGTGGGTCGCGAAGGCCTCGACGATTCGCAGGTTGAACGCAACCCCGAGCTGGCTGGGGATCGTGAGCATCAGGGTGTCGGCCGACTGCACGGCGGCATCCGCCATTAGCTGATCGACGAGCACATCGGGAGCACCTGCGTAGGTCTTCCCGAACGTCGAGCGCATCCCGTCGATGTAGCCGACGCCGTCGCCGTCCTGACGACCCCCGAAGTACATCTCGTCTTCGGCTGTCGTGATCGGGAAGATGCTGCGGCTGACCGACACGCGCGGTTCGCCAGCGTGACCTGCGCCGCGCCAGGCTTCGCGGAACGCGTCGATCTGCTGTGCCTGAAGCTCATCGAAGGGAAGGCCGCGATCCTCGGTGAGCAGGGTCGAGGACATGAGGTTGACACCCATCCGTCCCGCCCACTCGGCGGAGTCGCGGTTTCCGGCACCCCACCAGATGCGCGAGCGCAGCCCGGGGGAGTGCGGTTCGATGCGCTGCATCCCGGAGCCGCCGCCGAACGGGCTCATGGCGTCGCGCTCGGCAAGTCCGGCACCCTCGACCGCCTTCAAGAACAGGTCGAAGTGCTCACGGGCGATGTCCGCACCGCGGGGATCGGTCGAACCGGTGTAGCCGAACGCTTCGTAGCCGCGGACGACGGTCTCGGGTGACCCCCGGCTGACGCCGAGAGCGAGTCGACCGTCGCTGATCAGATCGACGGATGCCGCTTCTTCGGCTAGATACAGGGGGTTCTCGTAGCGCATGTCGATGACGCCGGTGCCGACCTCGATGCGTTGCGTGCGCGCTGCGATGGCGGCGAGCAGCGGCATGGGAGACGACTGCTGCCTCGCGAAGTGGTGCACACGGAAGTACGCGCCGTTGACGCCGAGATCATCCATGCCCTGGGCCAGATCGATTGCCTGGAGCATCGAGTCCTGCGCAGTGAGGATGTGTCCGCCGCCGAGGGGGCCGTAGTGGCCGAAGGACAGGGTTCCGAATCGCTGCATGTCGGTGCCAACCTTCGAGGGGTGGTTTCTATTCCGGTGAATGGACCGAGGTGAGAGCGAGGTCGAGAGCGAGGACGTAGTCGTGCTCGAGGCGATCCCCGACCTGGAAGCGCTTCGTGCCGATCCGCACGAAACCCTGCTTGGCGTAGAAGCGCTGTGCGCGAGCGTTCTCCTGATTCACGCCGAGCCACATCCGGGTCGCGCCGTGGGTGATTGCCTCCTCGGCGGTGGCTCGGAGGAGCCCCGCTGCGATGCCGGTGCCATGGGCGCCCGGGAGCGCGTAGCACTTCGAAAGCTCGCTGACGCTCCAGTCTGGGGTCGGTGCATTGAGGCCGAGTGCGGCGCGAACGTCGGCATCCGTCGGTGGGGCAGCGACGAGCATCGTGTAGCCGACCAGCCGCCCCGCGGGATCCACGTCAACGAACAGCACGCGGCCGGGGTCGCTCAGGTAGGAGCTGAAGGATGCTTCGCTGAGGTTATCGTCGATGAAGCGGCGCTGGTCCTCGGCGGTCGAACCGGGCGGGCAGGCCAGGGGGAAGGTCGCGGCGGCCAGCTCGTGCAGAGCGGCGGCATCGGCGGGTCCGGCGCGTCGGATCATGCTCGTATTCTCCCGCGGCCTCAATGCCCACCGCGAGTCGCCGGAGTCGCTAACGTGAGCGTCATCGCCGCACGATCGCCGCAGGGGCGCGGTCGATCACGGCGCGTGACCCGGAGTGTGCCCATGTACGTGCTCATCATCCTGCTGCAGACGCTGATCCTGCCGCTTGTCTCGGGCGGCATCCAGCTGCTCGTCGCCGGCGGGAATCCGTGGCTCGTCTTCGGGCTGTGGTGGGGGTTCTGGGGCGTCGGCATCCGTCTCGGGCTGGCAGGACTCAGCCAGATCATGAAGCCCGACCGCACCCGCAAGATCCTGGAGATCGACGCGACCGACGCGAACCAGGTGGTGCAGGAACTCGGCTACGCGAACCTCGGCATGGGACTGACCGCGCTCGCGATTCCGTTCCTGCCCAGCTGGGGAGTGCTCCTGGCCGTTCCCGGCGCCCTGTTCCTCCTGTTGGCCGGGGTGCGACACATCGCGAAGCCGGGCAAGAAGCTCGCCGAGCAGGTGGCGACGTGGACGGACCTGGTCGTGTTCCTCGGGGTGCTCGCCGGCGTGATCGGTCTCGCGATGGTGGGCTGGTGAGCGGCGCTTTGTGAGGACAGCCATTGTGAGGGCAGCCATTGTGAGGACAGCACTGTGACGTTCGAGATCCGTCCCCTCCGTCTCGATGAGATGGCGATGCCCGTGGAGTGGGCAGCCCGCGAGGGCTGGAATCCGGGTCTTTCGGATGCCGGGCTCGATCACCTGGCCGACGTCCGTACCGTCGGCCTGGACGGTGTGGTCGATCAGCAGCACAACTACCGCAGGTCGGGGTTCGTCCTCGCCCACCGCAACGTCCGGTACGCGGGGGTCGCTCCGCTGCGGGTGGTCGCGACGAACGGGCGGCGGAGCATCACGCTCGTGCCGGCAGCGGATGTCGATCCTTCGGCTCTGGAGCGCTACGACGCCGCGCACTTCGGCGCGAAGCGCAGCGATTTCCTCCGTGCCTGGACCACCGACTCCAGCCACCGCGCCTTGGTCGCCGTCCGTGGTTCAGACGACGGAACGGCAGGCGACGGGACCGTCGGCGACGTCGCGGGGTACGGGGTCATCCGACCGTGCCGAGATGGATTCAAGGTCGGCCGCTGTTCGCGAAGGATGCCGCCACCGCGGCGCAGCTGATCGAGGGCCTCGTCCAGGGCGTGGCGCCCGGGGCGGCGATCTTCCTCGATCCACGCACCGTCAACGCGGAGGCCGTGCAGCTGGCGGAGAGCCTCGGGATGCGCCCGGTGTTCGAGATGGCCCGCATGTACCGTGGCGAGCCCCTCGACCTCCCGATCGACGAGGTCTTCGGCATCACGACGTTCGAGCTGGGGTGACCCGTGCCCGGAGTCAGCTGACCCTCGGAGCTCGGTATCAGACCTACAGGGAGGCGAATGCTTCGAAGACCGTGCCCTCGGGGAGGGGATCCCAGAAGGTCGCCTCGAACTGCACCTTCGTGCCGTCGCTGGGCAAGCGGTCGACATAGGTCCATGCCCCGCCGATGATCTGGCCCGAGGTGTCCCGGGCGACCACGGTGATCTGCACGAGTTCCTGGTCTTCCTCGAAGTCCCCGCTGACCGTGCCGGTCACGGTTGTCGAGACGTCATCGGATGTCGCGGCGAGGTCGCCGAGCGTGAACTCACCGGTCTCGGCGAAGGGGGAGAGGATCGCGTCGGCAGCGGTCGGGCCGATGACGTTGAGGTCGACGATCTCGCCGGCCCCGACCTCGTAGAAGTCGCCGACGAGCGCGGCCTCACCCGACAAGATGACGCGGTACTCGTTCGAGGTGTCGAGGATCGTGCCGTCCGCGCCGATCGCCTCGACATCGATGCTCGCGAAGTCGAAGATGTAGTCCTGGTTGGGGTTCTCGAACATCACGACGTACCACCACGTCTCGGGATCGAACTCGTACCGGCCGAACGACCCGTCGGTGATCACGATGTCCTGGGCGGTCGTGACGTCATCCGCGGGCTCGTCGTCTTCGGGCGCGATCGTCTCCTGCGCGATCTCGTCCTGTATCGCGTCGTTCAGGACGGCGCCGCCGATCCACAGGAACGACAGCGCGATCATGACAACCGAGATGATCCCGCCGACGACCGAGAGGATGAGGGCTGTGATGCTCATGCCGGTGCCGCCCTGCTTCTTGCTGATGAGGGCGATGAGGGCGATGATGAACGCCGCGAGCAGGACGAGCCCGGCGATCCAGTTCACGAACGGGATGAATGCCATCACGACACCGACGATCGCGAGGATCAGGGCGATGATCGCGAGCGTCTTGGGCCGGGTGTCAGGGGCCTTCGGCGGTGCCGGCGGGACGCCGTAGCCTGCCGGCGGATAGCCGGGAGCGCCCGGAGCAACGCCGTAGCCGGGCGCCCCGGGTGCGGCCCCATAGACCGGAGCGGCGGGCGGAGCTCCATACGGTGTCGTTGGGGCCGTGGGATACCCAGCCGGTGGCGCGTACGCCGGCGGTGCCGCGGGCACGGCGGCGGGCGGTTCGGGCGCGGCAGCGGGCTCCGGTGCCGGCGCCACGGGTGGTTCGGCTGCGTCCGGCGCCGGGTTCTGCGGTTCTTCCAGGCCGGCGGGTGTGTCGTTCGACATCGGTCTCTCCCCTTCACTCGACGCTGAGCGCCGCGGCATTCCCCCGCCGCAGTACTGACGTTAGCGGCCTGGCCTGCGGGGCAAAAGCGCATTTCCCGCGCCGCGAGAGTGAGGGCTTCGTAGGCTGGGACCATGAACAAAGGCACTCTCTGGACCGTCCTCGGAGTCATCGCCGCGATCGTGATCGCCTGGCTGCTCGTGGAACTGCTGTGGGGTGTGGCGATGCTCATCCTCAAGCTCGCGGTGGTCGCCGTCGTCGCCGTCGTCGTCTACTTCGTCTTGCACGCGGTGTTCGCGAGGTCGTCGTCCTCAGAATGACCGTGCGTCGCCGGCTTCGGATCGCTGCCCTCGGTGGGGGAGCGATGGCGGCCACGCTCACCCTGACCGCGTGCGTCGGCGGCGCTGGACCCGTTACCTCTACCTCTCCCTCCGCCACCGCCGATGCCCGTAGCCCTCTCGTCGCTGAATCCAGTCCGACCGCGACCGTGTCCGCCGAGACCGCCCTGTGGCGCACGGCTGGTGCGCCGGCCGCGCTGGCGGGGTCGCTGCGGGTGCCGTGGTCGATCGTCCCGTTCGCCGACGGCACCCGGATCGTGAGTCTGCGGGGCGGCGCGGTGCTCGAGGTCGACGCGAGCGGGTCGACCCGCACGATCGGCACCGTCCCGGACGTGAACGTCGGCGGAGAGGGGGGTCTGCTCGGTCTCGCCGTCCTCGAGACGGATGCCGAACCCTGGCTCTACGCGTACCTGACGAGCTGGAGCGACAATCGCGTCATCCGGATGCCGCTTGTGGGTGAGCCGGGAGAACGCAGCCTCGGCCCGGCAGAGGTGGTGCTCGAGGGGATCCCGAGGGCGGGGAACCACAACGGCGGACGCATCGCGTTCGGCCCCGACGGGTACCTCTACATCGCCACCGGGGATGCGGGAAACACCGGGGCCTCGCAGGACCCCGCGTCGCTGGCGGGGAAGATCCTGCGCGTCGGAGTGGACGGGATACCCGCGCAGTCCAATCCGTTCGGCAATGCCGTGTACTCCCTCGGTCACCGGAACGTGCAGGGTCTTGCGTGGACCGCCGACGGCACGATGTGGGCGACCGAGTTCGGGCAGAACGCGACCGACGAGATCAACCGCATCGTCGCGGGCGGGAACTACGGCTGGCCGGTGCACGAGGGCCCGGCCGGAGACCCGGCGTACATCGATCCGGTGGTCACGTGGACGACGGACGAGGCAAGCCCCAGCGGACTGGCCGCCGCCGGTAGCACCCTGTTCGTCGCCGCGCTGCGGGGTGAACGCGTCTGGCAGGTCGACGTCGACGCGAGCGGTGCCCTGAGCGACCCGCAACCCCTGTGGGTCGGGGAGTTCGGCCGCATCCGTGACGCGGTGATCGACGGAGACGAGCTGCTGCTGCTCACGAACAACACCGACGGTCGAGGCTCCCCGTCGGGCGACGACGATCGCCTCCTGAGTGTTCAGATCGTCGAAGCAGCCCCCTGATCCGCGGTGTTCCTCTCAGGCCGGACGCGGGCGCGCGGCAACGAGGATGCCGGCCAGGACGACCGCCGCGATGACGCCGACCCAGAGCGCCGGCGACCCCACGGTCGCGTAGACGGCGGCGCCGCCGACGGCGCCGACGGCGATCCCGAGCCAGAGCGCCAGATAGCGCAGCCAGCTCGTGCGATCGCCACCGCGGAACGCGCCGACGATCCCCTCGCCGATCTTCACCAGGGCTCCGGTCATGTAGGTGATGCCGAACGAGGGTTCACCGCGTCCGCTGAAGACGGTGTTGACGGCCCCCATCGCGAACGAGAGGCAGACGGCTGTGGGGGCAACCCCCATGAGTGCTGCGCCGGTGAGGGCGTTCGGGTCGACCGGCGGCGCACCCGAGAGGAGGGCGCCGATCGCGATGACGCCGGCGACGCCGACGAGGATGATCCCGCCGCGATCGCGACCGGGGGAGCTGACGATCGTGCCACCCATCACCCCGAGCACGAAGCCCAGGATCACCAGGAACCCGAAGCCCGCGGCGGCGAGGTCCCCGCCTGCCAGCTCGACCCCCGACTGGGTGGTGTTGCCGCTCATGAACGAGACGAAGTATCCGCCGAGGTAGACGAAGGCGATGCCGTCGATGTATCCGGCGAGGATCGCGAGTGCAACGGCGATGGCCAGCCGGAAACGCGTGAGCGACCTGACCACGACGACCCTTCCGGCGGCGCATTCCTCCACACCGACCTGCCCCAGAGTATCGGCCCGTCGATCCGGCTCGTGGCCGGCGATGTCTGTCGGCAGACCTAGAGTCGAGGGCGTGGAAGAACCGGCGGACACCCTGTGAGACGAGCGGTGATCGTGCTCGGGATTCTCGCCGCTCTGGCGGGGGTCGTCGTCATCGCGGTGATCAGCTGGAGCGCGGCCTCTCGGCCGGGCGCGGAGGCGCGGCGGAACCCGGTGACTGCGCCGGCGATCGATGCCGCGTCGGCGCAGGAGATGCTGTCGCGGCTGCCGACGGTCTCGGGGGTAGTGGACGCGCCATACCAGCGTGATCTGTTCGGAGAGCGCTGGGCCGACGTCGACGGCAACGGGTGCGACACCCGCAACGATGTCCTCGCCCGTGACCTGTCGGCGGTGGTCTTTCGCGAGGGGAGTGGCGAGTGCAAGGTCCTCGAGGGGGTGCTCGTCGATCCCTACGACGGGCACACCGAGAGCTTCACGTCCGGGGAGCAGACGTCCCCTCTCGTGCAGATCGACCACATCGTCGCATTGGCGTGGGCGTGGCGCCACGGCGCTGATCGGTGGTCGGATGCCGAGCGCCTCGTCTTCGCGAACGACCCGGCGAACCTGGTGGTGACGGCGGATGAGATCAACTCCGCCAAGAGCGACTCGGGCCCGGCCGAGTGGATGCCGCCGGCTGCGGCATCCGTGTGCGGATATGTGATCGCCTGGGTGAGCGTCGTCGATGCCTACGACCTCGGGATCACCGGCCCCGATCGGGAGGCGGCGCGCTCAGCCCTGACGCGCTGCTGACCCCGTTGACGCGGTACCCAGGGACCTCGCGAGTTCGCTTGTTAGCGTCGTCGCCATGCCCCCCATCTCTGGTTCGGCACGCACCATGCCCGATCTGGACGCCCCGACCGGGCGCGACGGGTCCACGGCGCTGGAGCAGGATATCCGTGCCGAGATCGCGGACGCCGAGCGCGAGGACCGCCCGATCAGACGGATGCTGCGCACAGCGCGCGCGTGGGTTGCGAGGCATCCGCGGGTCGAGATCGCCTACCGTGTCGGCGTCGCCGTGGTCGGGACGATCATGGCCCTCGGTGGACTCGTACTCGTTCCCCTGCCGGGACCGGGCTGGCTGATCGTGTTCCTCGGGCTCGCGGTGCTCGGCACCGAGTTCCACTGGGCGCGCCGGCTGTCGGGCTGGGTCAAGCGGATGCTGGACCGGTTCTGGCAGTGGTGGCGTCAGCGTCGCGCGGCTCGTACCGCTCGCGAAGCTCGCGCAGAATAAGAGCCCAGGCGAGGAGGAACGCCCGCTCGTCGAGCCGCCGTCGACGCATCCAGCTCGTGACTTCTGCGTTGCACTTGCTCGCGTTGCAGCTGCCGCAGGCCGGAACCACGTTGTCGAGCGGCCGCCGCGCGAGATCGGAAGCACGCAGTCCTTCTGGAGGGCGAGACCCGCGCGTCCGCAGTACGCGCACCGCCCCCACGCATCGCGGATGAGTATCCATTCGGCGTCGGTGAGGTCGCTTCCCGATGCTGCGACACGTCGGGCGCGGCGGCGCGCAACGCGGGCACGGCGGGTGCGTGGGGCAGCCATGGGATTGACCGTAGCGCCCTCCTCCCGCGGCAGCGTCACGAAACGCGCACGCCAATCACGCATCGACGCGGCGCGTGCGTTCCACCGGCGTTGGCGAGACGGCCACCGGTCTTGCGCTGCGTCAGCCGGCGGCGCGGTGGACGAGATCACGCAGGGTCGCCTCGACCTCGTCGGTGACCTCGACGACGGCGAAGGCTGTGGCCCACATCGCGCCGTCATCGAGCAGGGCGTCCTCGTTGAAGCCGACGCTGCCGTAGCGGGTGTCGAACTTCGACGCGGGCTGATAGAACACGACGACCTTGCCGTCTCGCGCGTACGAGGGGAACCCGTACCAGGTCTTGGGGTCCAGGTGCGGTGCCTCTTCCCGCACGATCCGGTGAAGCAGCTCCGCGACCGCCTTGTCTGTGCCGTTCAGTGCGGCGATCGCATCCACGCAGGCCCGCGCTTCCTTCTCCTTCTTCGCCGAGCCTGTGCCGCCGGCGGCCTGCTCGCGCAGCTCGGCGGCGCGCTGTTTCATCGCCTCACGTTCTGCGTCGCTGAAGCCATCCGTTGAGGTGTCACGCTTGTCGGCCATTCGTGGGGTCCTTTCTGGTGCCGCTGACATCGAAGGTACGGGCTGCTGCGGTCGGGCGCTTCTCGATTCCTACTCGACCCGCGTGGCTGCCCGGAGCGAGAGGGCCGCGGCGGGGAGCGGTCAGCGAAAACACAGAGGGATTCGTGACCGAATCTCGACCTGAACCTCGCCCACGCCGGCCACCGGGCGCTGCTAACCTGCCGCGTGGGACGGACCCGACGACCGGACCCAGACACCTGACGGAGTGAATTCGATGCGGAACGTTGTGCGCCAAGACCAGCCCCACCCGACCGAGTCCGACGACCGAACGAGCACCCGATCCCCGGGGCGGCGCATGATCGGCGCCGTCGCGCTCGTGACGGCATCCGTGCTCGCGCTGGCAGGCTGCTGGGCACCTGCCGAGCCCGATGGTGAGGCATCCGCCGTGAGCGGTGCCGTCGTTCCCGTCGTCGACGGGGCAGCAGTATCCGGCTGGGAGGTCTCGGCATGGTCGGCTGGTGCGGAGGGCGAGCCGGCGTCGCAGATCGGGTCGACGTCATCCGATCGCGACGGTGAGTTCGTCGTCGATCTCGGTTCCGTCTCGCGGGGCGACGATCTGGTCTACCTGCTCGCGACCGCCCCCGGCGGTGACGACACGACGATGACCGCGACCTTCGCCGCCATCATCCCCGCGGATGCCACAGCTGTCGTCCTCAACGAACGCACGACCATTGCAGCCGGCTATGCGCTCGCGCAGTTCACCGGTCCGGACGGCGTCGAAGGTTCTGCGCCGGGCCTTCCCAATGCCGCCGCGATGTACACGAACCTCGTGGACGCGTCCACCGGTGATTACGGGGCGGTGCTGACCTCTGCGCCCAACGGCACGCAGACCGAGGCGCTTCCGACGTTCACCTCGCTCACCAACATCCTCAGTGCGTGCGTCGTGGATGCTGACGCGTGCCGCGCCCTTGTCGACGCCGCGAGCGCTCGGTCGGATCAGCGGTCCGTCGATACGTTCCGTGCTTTCGCTCAGATCGCGCGCGACCCCAGCGCTGCCGCATCCGCACTGTACGACCTGTCGCTGACTGTGGCGGGAGACCGCCCGGGTCTGATGGCGGCCCCTGCCGCCTGGACCCTCGCGCTTCGCTTCGACGGCGACGGGCAGACCCTCGACGGTCCGGGTAACTTCGCCATCGACCCCGACGGAAACATCTGGGTCAACAACAACTACGAGTACGGTGCCGACCCGCAGGACCCCACGTGTGGCAGTGACCTGCTGTTGAAGTTCGCGCCCGGCGGCGAGATGGTCGGCAAGTACACGGGAGGCGGGCTGAGTGGTTCGGGCTTCGGCATCGCCTTCGATCCGTCGGGTCAGCTGTGGGTGAGCAACTTCGGTTTCGCCGGCGAAGGATGCACCGAGCAGCCGCCGCACAACAGTGTGTCGCTCTTCTCGATCGAGGGCGAGCCGCTCTCACCGCCGGTGACCGGGTTCACCGCCGGTGAGCTGGCGTGGCCGCAAGGCATGGACGTCACTGCCGCGGGAGACGTGTGGAACGCGAATTGCCAGACCGGCACGGTCACCGTGTATCCCGGGGGCGATCCCGAGCAGGCGATGACCCTGGATGTCGGTCTCGACCAGGCGTTCGGTGTTGTCGACACCGGGCAGCACGTCGTCGTGAGCGGCATCGCGAGCAGCTCGGTGGCGGTCTTCAACTACGACGGCACGCTCGTGGGTGACGCGCCGCTTGCAGGGGATGAGTTCGTGTTGCCGATGGGTGTTGCCTCCGACCCGGAGGGCAACGTATGGGTCGCCAACTCCGGCTCCACGACCCTCCCGTGCCCGACGCGGCCGATCTCGTCGGGGCCGACCGGTTCGATCGCGCTCATCGACGCCGACGGGCAGACGGTGTCGGGCCCCTTCAGCGGTGGCGGGATCACCCGGCCGTGGGGCATCACGACCGATGGCAACGGGAACGTCTGGGTCGCGAATTTCTCCGACCAGCGCGTGTCGGCGTTCTGCGGGACCTCGCCCGACACTTGCCCCGGCAGCCTGTCGACGGGTGACCCGATCTCGCCGGATGCCGGGTACGCGTTCGACGGCCTCGTCCGCAACACGGGACTGATCGTCGACCCGTCGGGCAACCTGTGGATCGCCAACAACTGGGAAGAGGTTCCGCTGCAGACGAACCCCGGCGGTCACCAGATCGTCGCCTTCGTCGGTCTCGCCGCCCCCGTCGAGGTCCCCCCCTTCTCCGGCTGAGTTGTCCCTCCTCCGGCTGAGTTGTCCCTCTTCCAGCCGAGTTGTCCCTCCTTCAGCCGAGTTGTCCCTGAGCGGTGCATGGGGGACGAACCCACAGCATCCGTACCGAGCCCACAGCTTTCTGCCGAAGGATCGTGTGGGTTCCCGAGTTAGGTGTGGGTTCGGCGGTGGTCCGGGGCGACCAGGGGCATCCAGCAGGCATGAAGGGATGAGGCGGATGCTTGCGCGGGGCATCCCGCGGATGTTACGTTTCTCGACCCACAACGACGTGCCCAGGGGTAACCGTCAGGTCCCCGAATCGACGGCACGCCCCCGAAACCGCTGTATCTCGGTAGGTCGGGGGTCGTTGCCCTGCCCGCCCCCGCAGCCCCCTCTGACGCGCGAGCCCACCCTTGGGCGCGAGCCCACAGCATCCGTGCCGAACCCACACGTTCTGACCACCGAAACGTGTGGGTTCGCGCGGGAAGGTGTGGGTTCGGCAGGATGGGCTCGCGCGATCGGGCCCAAGAAGGTGTGGGTTCGGCGAGGGGGTCTGTGTCAGGCTCGGATCGTGAGCACCAGCACGGACCTTCGCGTGACACCACCGACACGTCGCGAGTGGCTGGCCCTCGCGGTGCTGTCGACGGGGCTCGGGCTGATCGTCCTCGACGGCACGATCGTCGGCGTCGCCCTCCCTGTGATCATCGCCGACATCGGGCTGGACCTCACCGACGCGCAGTGGGTCAACAGCCTCTACGCGGTTCTGCTGGCCGCGCTCTTGCTGTCGACGGGCAAGCTCGCAGACAGGTGGGGGCGCAAGCTCCTGTTCCAGGTGGGGCTTGTCGTCTTCGTCGGCGGCAGCATCCTGGCGGCGATGGCGGATGCCGCGGGGCCGCTCATCGCGGCGCGCGCCGTGCAGGCGATCGGTGCCGCTCTGATCATGCCGTCGACGCTCTCGACCGTGAATGCGATGTTCCGCGGCAAGTACCGGGGCGCGGCGTTCGGGGTGTGGGGTGCGGTGATCTCGGGAGCCGCTGCCATCGGTCCGTTGGCCGGCGGCGCCCTCACCCAGTGGGCCTCGTGGCACTGGATCTTCCTGGTGAACATTCCCCTCGGGGCTGCGGTCTTCATCGCGGGCCTGCTCACGGTGCCCGAGACGAAGGGCGCGAAGGGGCGGCCCGGAGCGGATGTCGACGGCGCGCTGCTGAGCGCGATCGGCTTCGGCGCACTCGTGTTCGCTGTCATCGAGGGGCCGCAGTTGGGCTGGTGGGCACCGACAGGCGAGTTCTCGGTCTTCGGATGGCAGTGGCCGGCGGATGCTCCGGTGTCGGTGGTACCGATCGCCTTCGCGGTCGCTGTCGTGGCGCTCGTGCTGTTCGTGGTGTGGGAGCGTCACCGCGAGAAGGTGCGCCGTTCCGCGATCCTCGATCTGAATCTCTTTCGCCTCCCGACCTTCACCTGGGGAAACGTCACGGCAGCCATGGTGGCAGTGGGGGAGTTCGCGATCATCTTCGTGCTGCCCCTGTATCTCGTGAATGCGCTCGGCCTGGATGTCATGGGCGCGGGGCTGGTCCTGGCCGCGATGGCGCTCGGCGCGTTCTTCTCGGGCGCATCGGCGAGGCACCTGGCGGCGCGCTTCGGCTCGCCCGGAACCGTGCTGATCGGACTCGGGCTCGAGGTGGTCGGGGTCGCCGTCCTCGCTCTGCTCATCACCGGCTCCAGCTCGGGGTGGATCGTCGCGATCCCGTTGGTCGTCTACGGTCTGGGGCTCGGGCTTGCGTCCGCCCAGTTGACCGGGACGGTGCTGCAGGACGTGCCCGTCGATGTCTCAGGGCAGGGGTCGGCAACCCAGAGCACGGTTCGGCAGGTCGGGTCGGCCCTCGGTACGGCCTTCGCGGGTGCGGCGCTGGCGGTCGCCCTCGCGCTCACGCTGCCGGCCGCGCTGACTGATGCCGGCATCACGGGGTCGAGTGCGACTCAGCTCGCCGACACGACCCGGCAGTCCGCGGGAACGACGATCAGTCAGTTGCGTGCCGAGGGGACGAGCAGTCCGCTCGGTGACCAGACTGCGGCGGCGGTGACGGCGCTTTCGAACGGCTTCGCGGATGCCACACGTTGGTCACTTCTCGTGGCGACGGTGTTCCTGCTGCTCGGATTCGTGGGTGCTCTCGTCGTTCGCCGTGCTGCGGCACGGTCGACGGGTGCGGCGGTCTCGGCATCCGATGCCCGCACGGGAGGGCAAGGATGAAGTACGACCTCAAGAAGGACCGGAAGGATCTGTACGCGCCCGGGTCCCACGATTTCGTGCGCGTGACGGTGCCACCCCTGACCTATCTGGCCATCGGCGGTCACGGCGACCCCAACACGGCAGCCGAGTACACGGATGCCGTGAGTGCTCTCTATGCGTCGGGGTATGCCATCAAGTTCGCCTTCCGGGCCCGCTCGGGTGACGACTTCGTCGTCGGTCCGCTCGAGGGGTTGTGGTCCAGCGACGACCCGTCGAGCTTCGCCGAGCGCCGCAAGGATGCGTGGGACTGGACGATGCTGATCCCGTTGCCGCCGGCAGTGACGGATGCCGACATCCGTGTCGGACTCGACACCGCAGCCCGGAAGAAGCCCGAGCTGCCGATCGACAGGGTCGCTGCGCGCACGATCGAGGAGGGGCTGTCGCTCCAGATCCTGCACGTGGGTTCGTACGATGCGGAGACCCCGACGCTTCGGCGCCTGCATGCGGAGCTGATGCCGGCGCAGGACCTCACGTTCAACGGGCCGCACCACGAGGTCTATCTCAGTGATCCGCGACGGGTCGCCCCCGAGAAGCTGAGGACGATCCTGCGTCAGCCGGTGCGCGCGATCGACTGACGGAGGTCCGGCAGGAATACTGCCGGACCCGTGGCGATCACGCGACCGGCGCCGACTCGGCCTGCGCCGATGATCGCGGCCTCGAGTGTGCGTAGGCCGGCGAAGGTGTAGGCGGCTGCCGGGCCGATCATGCGATGCACACGCTGAGCACCCGGATGTGGGGATTCACCCACGATGTTCTTCCGACCCCGTCGACATCGGAGGCCGCGTCCGACGGCGTGTCGGTCGCTGCATCGGAGGAAGCCGCGCTGGCATCGCTTTCGGCATCCTTTCCCCATATCGTGCGGATGGCGCTGACGGCCCCGGGCGCCGCGGGCGGCTGCGACGCGGATGCGGAGTTCCGTTTCGCTCTCGACATTCTCCTCGAGGCGTTCGAGCAGCGCCGGCTCTCGGGATGGAGCTCGACAGAGGGGCGCTGACCGCGCCGGTCAGTGATCGAGTCGGTCACTGACGCTCGCCACCGCGCCAGGATCCGACCGGCCGCGCCCGGTGCGCGGTCAGGATCGAGAGACCGAGCGTGGCAGTGGCTGCCGCCACCGCGGCAGTCCCGACGCCGGCTGCCGCCGCGAAGGCTGCGTCGGCGTCTGCGCGCGCCGCGTCAGAGGGGATGCGGACGACCGCAGCTCGTGCAAAGGCGAGATCCATGTCGGCCTCGAGGTCGGCGAGGGTCGCTTCGGCAGCAGCGAGGTTCGCCTCCGCACTCCAGTTGTTGCAGAGCGGTGACCACGGGTTCACGCGCAGGCAGTCCGCGTGACCGGTGGCGAACTCGCGCGGTCGCTCTGTCTCATCCTGCGCGTCGACGACGACATCCGCTCCCGACGCGGGAAATGTACCAGCCTCCGCCAGGTCGAGGGTCGCCCGTCGTAGCCTGGACGGATGACACGCGACTCCCGTGACGCGGCGGGGCCGGTGGGCGCCACGCCCGGGGCCCGGCTCGCTGCGGCTGCCTCCGCCGGGCATCAGGACGCACGCCGGCAGCTTCTTCAGCTCGTGTCGACCGACCCGATGGCCGCGCGCCGCGACAGCCTGGCTGCGCTGCTCGGGCTTCCCGATGACCCCGATGCGAGACCCGCTGCCGTCCTCATCCTGTTCGGGGTTCTGGATGACGCGCCGAGCGCCCACCGGGCGAGTGCTGCAGCCGTCTCGCGGGATCTCGACGTGCTGTTGTTGGCGCGGGCGACGACGCTGCGTTCGCACGCGGGCCAGGTCGCCTTTCCCGGGGGTCGTCTGGAGCCGGACGATTCCGGTCCCGTCGCCGCTGCGCTACGCGAAGCCCAGGAAGAAACGGGACTGGACCCGGACGGAGTCGATGTTCTGGGCACCCTCGCCGAGGTGCCCTTGCCGTACTCCTCTCATCGCGTGACCCCTGTCTTGGGGTGGTGGCGCGAGCCGTCGCCGGTGCGCGCTGTCGATGTGGCCGAGTCGGCGGCGGTCTTCCGTGCGCCGGTCGCCGACCTGCTCGATCCCGCGAACCGCGGATGCACAGTCATCGATCGCGGCCCTCGCAGACACCGCGCCCCCGCGTTTCAGGTGCGCACCGAGACCGGCGAGCACCTGGTCTGGGGGTTCACCGCCATGCTGCTGGACGGCTTGTTCGACCGCCTGGGATGGACCGAGCCGTGGGATCGGATGCGCCGGCTCGCGATCCCGAATCTGTTGCCCTAGGCGAACCGGTCCCGGCAGGCGGTGCTGCTGCTGTGACGCGGCTGGCGTCGGCGCCGCGCCCCGGCCTGTGAGTAGTTCTTACTCATTGCAGTGAGGGGGAAGCCACTCGATGCTGGGTGGGTCCCTGACTGGTCTAAGGAGATCTCCATGTTCCGTCGCAGCCGCGCACTCGCAGCCACAGCCACTGTCGCGACCCTGTTCGCCGCATCTCTCGTGCTCTCCTCGTGCACGAACCCGATCGAGCAGTTCATCGAGGATCAGACCGGCGTCTCGATCGACAGCGACGGTGACGGGAGCGTGACCGTCGAGAGCGAAGACGGCGAGATGACGATCACGGCGGGAACCGAAGTGCCCGACGATTTCCCCGGCGAGGTCCCGCTGCCGTCGACCGGCGCCCTCGAGTCATCGGTGGCGATGGCGGGAGCCTGGAACCTCACGTACACCGGTGTCGACGAGACGACGCTGGACAGTGTCGTCGGCGCTCTGGAGAGCGCCGGATTCGCCCAGACCTATGAGATGACCGCTGGCGACTATGCGCAATCGACGTGGGACAACGGCACGTGGACGGTGAGCCTGATTTGGGATCTGTCCTCTGACGGCGCGCTCAACGTCAGCGTGGTCGCGACGCCGTGATGCTCGGGGCAGGTGCCAGAGGTGTCACAGGTGCCGCGCGAGCTGCCGGCACCGCCATTGCGCTGCTCAGCATCGCCGCTCTCGCGAGCGCGTGTGACGGCAGCAGTGCGCCGACACCCTCGCCGACCGATACGTTGCTCGCGATCGATGGTGCCGGCGCGGGCGGCTCGGACGGTTCCGGGGCAGGTGAGGGCGCGGCGAGTTCGGGGGAGGGCTCCGCGTCCTCATCACAGCTCGGCGCTGCCGGCACCTGCCCCGTCGGCCGGTGGGTCATGGACAACGAGTCATGGGCCGCGGCTCTGGGGGAGATGATGCGCGCCGAGATCCCGGGGGCCGAGGTGCACGTCACAGGCGAGCTGTGGCTGGACTGGAACCGTGACGGCACCTATGTGATCACGGCTCGATCGTCCGAGTACGTCATGACAGGGTCGACCGATGGTTCATCGTTCGTCCAGACGATCTCCCACGACGGCGTCGAGACCGGTGCGTGGGCTGCGGCGTCGGCATCCGCGTACGACCTCGTCGCCCAGGATCAGGCGCAGATGGCCTCGGCGGTGTCGATCACCGCGGGAGGGGTCACATACGCTCCTGACCCCTCGGAACTCGCGCCCGAAGCGTGGACCGGACGACTCGAGGTCGTGTGCGGCCCCGAGGTGATGACCACGACCGCGACCGGCGACGGGGGATCGCTCTCGGCGGATTTCCTGCCGCGCGGGTGAGTCCGCGGACGGCGCGGGAGGGCTACGGCGACGTCCCGGCCCGTCGCCGTAGCCCTCACCTCGACGGATGCCGAACTCGGCGCCATGTGCCGCGCGCCGCGTGCTCAGTGCCGCGGACTGGTGACGTGCCCGGTGTCCGTGAGGTGGCGGCGACGCAGCATCAGCGCAACACCGCCGGCGACGAGCGTCGTGCCGAAGAGGGCGCTGAGGCCGACCAGTTGCAGGGCGTCGGCATCCATTCCGCCTTCGGCCAGTACTGACGCTCCGCCGCCGCTGGATGATCCGGATGCGGTGATCGTGATCGGTGTCGAGAACACGCGTCCTGACGAGAGTC